>ERZ1031020.119-NODE-119-length-42929-cov-9.143280_pt1 | contig 42929 bp, 34 predicted proteins | sample MGYA00517109_ERZ1031020 | MGnify/ENA primary metagenome ERZ1031020 (study PRJEB33719, sample SAMN04261270) | wastewater metagenome | biome: rural village; feature: human; material: feces | host: Homo sapiens | place: El Salvador | collected 2013-01-07 ... | reverse complement strand
AAATCTGGCATAGCAAGAAAAACGACTGTCGCTTATCCCGAACTCAGGTTAATACAACTGATTTGTTCTGTAAATTCATAACTCAATAATTCAAAATTCAAAAATCCTAATTCCTAACTCCTAAAAAGGCATCCCGTCGGGCAAACATACCTGCAATACGGACGCGGAACCCACACCGAAAGAACGATAAACAACAGCGCAAAAGCTATCACCCACGCCGAAGCCGAGGTATAAAGGAAAGCCGTGAAGAGCTCATAGTCCATCCATGCCGTCCACGTTCCGGTGAGCATCAGCGCTATAAGCACTCCCCATAGAACATTTCGGAATATGCTAAGCCTTTTGTTCAGTCGCGACGTAATGTGAAGTTTGCGACGTGAAAGTTTTCCGGCAAGTTCCTGAGCCGAACCGAACGGGCAGAGATGAGCGCAATAATGACCGGATTTGCCAGCCAAAGGATAAAACATTGCCACCACAACCGTCAGCAAAGGAGATGCAAGCACACCAAGCGAAGCGATACTTACGCCCCCCGCAAAGAGTCGCATAAGAAGCGTGTATGACACAAACGTGCCTGTCCACAAGCCCAGCACAACAACATTGAGTACAAGTTGCACATTATGCCAACGGCGATTGTTGAGCAACAACGGAACTACAGCCCCCAGCAACACCACAATAAGCGCAGCTACGCCGCCTATAGTCCAGCCCTTAGCCAAGTAGGCATCGGCTTGCACATCGGCAGAATCAGCAGCGCCGGAAGCATTACCCAACGCTGCATGTTGCTTGGCATAGGCGAGTCCGCGATGCACATTCTCGATGATGGCACGCGACGAAAACGTAGCCCCCGTAACAGCATCCACCTGCTCAGCCATAGCCTCATCAACGGTTTTGCCCTGCCATCGCGCCATAACAGTCTTGGCATGATTGAAGAAGTCGGGAGTTTCGGCATTAGGCTCAGCCTCAATATTGTCCACCTCCCCACCCTTGTCGATGTGAATACGTAGCACAACCGGTCCGCCATAGCCCTGCACATCCTTAGCAAGCAAGCGCGTATTCACAACAATAGCGCCATCGGGCAACACCTCTAAAGTATCGTTATCCACCGCCACAGCAGCCGATGTAGCCAGCGCCTCGCCCATATCATGGCCTAACAACTTGCCGTCGCGCAATATTGCAGCAGCCGAAATAACGAGCACAATGACAAAGAGCGACATCAACCTTAGAACAAAGGTCTTGTTTTTTTGTTTTTGCATATTATATCATTTGATTAATCCTTAGATGCAAAAATAACAAAAAAGAAAAAAAATGAAGCAAACGCAGCTTTCACTTTTCATTTAATTTATAAGTTTGCAACAAAATTTCAGTACAAACCACATAATTGCCAAGCGATATTAATGTAAACATAGGCCCAGACTCACCACATGCAAATATCGTACAAACGGTAACAATCTGTTACAAAAACAATTTTGATTATAGAGACTTCAGAAGTCATTTTCCGGCGTTTTCACAATGCCCGCAGCCGTCAAGCAATGCGATAGCGCCACTTAGACGATATGATTGTGGCTGTATTGTAAGACAATAGTGGCAGTATTGTCGTACAAAAGTGGATGTATGAGGGTGTAAAAGTGGCTCTACAGCAAACGAAAAGGCTACTTTAGCCGTAGAAAATCCTGCACACTTCCGCTCCGAACCGCACATCACACTGTGTATAAGCAAAATAAAGCTGCACGCTCAAAACTCACGAATTTCGCACCAAAGATTTCCTGGTGCGCTCAGCTCGAAGTTTTGAGCATTAGAAATGCAAATATTGTACACGTAAAATACGCTTTACGGATTAAGATTTAGGAGTTTTGAGTTTGGAAGGGAGCAGCTGTTGGTAAACAAGGGCATCTTTTTCCTTGTTTTCTTTTCTAATCTTGCTTAGTTTTCCCTATCTTTGCAATTAAATTATGACAATTCTATCAAGAATAAGTCTGTTGGTTTTAATCTAACCTCTGAACAACATTGGAAGATACTACCAACCAGCCTCCTAAGGCAAACGCTTCATTGTATAATGGGCAGCCAACCGACACTGGCTCATCGTGTCCAAGTGCAGGACTTACCTCCCGCACGCCCTCCACTTCTGAAGATATAAGGAATGGGGTGTCGGTAGAGTATGTGCCTTTACGAAACAAGCAATGGTTCGTTCTGCGCGTTTCATATGGGCGCATCCTCAAGGCAAAAACCTTTGTAGAAGAAAGAGGAATAGAATGCTATGTTCCTTTACGATATAAAGAGATTAAGAAACAAGGCAAGAAGCGTATCGTCACCGAACCACTCCTACCCTCATTCATTTTTCTCCATGCGACAGCAGAGCAAACAGAAGCCTTACTCCACGATAACAATGTTGTATCAAATGAAGGCAGAGCATTGCTCAGCTACTATTACAACCACACCATCCATCGTAAAGACAATCCAAATCTAAATCCACCACTTACTATCCGAGATGAAGCCATGAACAACTTCATCCGCCTCACCTCCATAAAGAATCCTCACATCATTCCAGTCACTTCCGATAACATCCAGTTCAAACTGGGTGACAATGTCGTTGTGACAGAAGGTGAGTTCAAGGGCATTCGTGGCAGAGTGGCACGTTTGGCAGGACAACAGAGGGTGATTGTGGAGTTGTTTGATGGATGTTTGGTGGCTACGGCGTATGTGCCGAAGGAGACGATGAAACAATTATAATTGACAAATGTTAAAATAGAATAAATAAAATATACAAAACAATGAATAAAAGAGATTTAATAAAAACAATTGCCAAACATACAGGTCTTTCTATAAGAAAGACTCGAAAAGTTATAGATTGTATTGTGCAAAATATAAGCTATACACTAAAACAAGGTGACAAAGTTTCTTTAAGAGATTTTGCCAGCTTTTGTTGTGTAGAAAAAGACGCTAAACGCTATTATGACATTTCAACTGGTGAAGTTAAATCTTCTACCGCACGAAAAGTTGTAAAATTTGTTCCGTATAAAAAATTCAAAGAACAACTCTCTTCAAAAATAATTGACATTCATGATGAAAATGACGGTTCAATATGAAATAGTCTTACAATTGAACAAAAGGTCTATTCTGTATCCCAACATCCATTTACAAGAAAAGTAGTTAATGATGTTGGCTTGCAACCTATACTTGGAAAGAAAAATACAGGCAAAAGAGTAGAGCACAAAACAGATTCTAAAACAATCGAACTATCATTCGATAGTAATTTTATTTTTGATCATTTCCTAGGTGAAAGTGAACATGAAAAATTCCCTTCACTTAAAGTTCCTCGTAAAGAAACCCCTATACTTGTACCCCAAGTTGATAATATTGGCTCTACTATTGGTGTGATGGAGCCTGTTTTATTGGCACAATTGTACAACATGTGTAAAGAAATCAAAGGTATTAAGGTACTTAAAAACGTAAAACTTCCAATATTGAATCGCAATTATTCATATAGACCTGATTTCTGCTTGTATTGGGAAAGAAAAAAACTATATATCGATATTGAGATAGATGAGCCATATGATATTGTAAGTCACAACCCAATACATTATAAGGGGAATGGTGACAATTTACGAGATCGATATTTTATCAGAAACGGATGGTGTGTTTTACGTTTTGCAGAACAACAAATAGTTGATAACATAGAAGGTACTATTAATTATGTGAAACGAGTACTTGCATGGTTAACAGATGAGAATGGAATAAAAATCCATAACAATACATTAAAAGAAATAAATAGATGGTCTTATGAGGAGGCTACAAAAATGTCTTCAGATAATGTAAGGGAAAATTATCTGAAATTACCTCATTATGACAATCCGTCATTTATTATTAATGACAACCGTGACTTATCTTTCCAAAAACCAGCAGATGATATTCTACCTCAGGAAATTAATCCAAAAGAACAAGAGTTATCATCAATTGTAAATGATATTAAAAAGTCAAATATCGAATATTGTATATTAACAACAACAAATGAATACCAATGGATTTACATCAGTAAATCCTTATCCATTTCATATGAAAATGGGTGCTATGTCCTCAAAGGACAAAGTCCATTCAATATCGAAATGGACGCATTATTAGAAGAAATAAAAGAAATATCTCCATTAAAAGAACTATTTTCAGAAGTCTCTTTAGATTGCAGTTCAGATAAGTCAAGAAATACGCTTTCAGATTTGCGTAAAATACTCTTTGATGCTATTGCCAAAGGCAAACCTATTTGGATTGATTATACCTCAAGTTCAGGTCGTAGCACACGTTTTTTGTGTAATCTTATTTATAATTGGGGTAATACTTATGATACTCCTCATATCGGATTGGGATATTGCAAAAAAAATATAGACCTATTCTTGAATTATTTTCATGGATATTGCTCAAAGCGAAAAGAATTTAGACAGTTCGCAGCTGACGATAGAATAAAAGAAATACGAGTTTTAAATTGCGAGCATGTATATCTTTGTAATAATATATATGAAAGCGGTTTTAAGGCTTTAGTTACATCACCTTATAACGTTAAGAATGGGTGGAATTTTTTTGAAAATGCAGATGAGATTCTTCACATTATGCCACAATTTGAGTTAGATTCAGATATTGTAAAAGCTAATATTGCAAATTTATTAGTAATGAAAGGTGAAATAGACGAAGCTGTTGCTGCATATCAACAAACACCTTACAATCATTTATTAACACCTTCATTGAGATGGGGAGAAGTTTGTTTGTGTTACATTCATAATCTCATCAACCTATTCAAAGAACATCTTAATGATAGAAATTTTCACCCAGGTTTGGAGGCTAATAGAATCATGAATAATTTTGAAAAAGTACTCACTATATTAACAGAATCTTCGTGGATGCGAGATTAATCATATTTGAGTAGTGTAAATAGAACTGTGACAATATAAGTAAACAATGTCATTTCATTCATGTCCCATTAAATTTAGACAAACAAGATGGAACTTACTACTCAACAACATATAGCCTTTGAACAGATAAAGCATTCCTTAATAGATAGACAAACGTTATTATAATTCGTCGAACTCACGTTAAAATTAGTCAAGTACAGAACACAAATCGTATGATATGAACATAGCAGAACAAATACGTTTAAAACTCCAATTGAAGGAGAATTCCGAAGTGGAATATAAGTCAGCTGCTGGCGGTTTCCCTAAAGCAGAATTTTGGCGTTCTTTCTCAGCATTGGCTAACACCAATGGGGGAACGATTGTCTTGGGAGTAAAAGAGAAGAATCATAAATTCACTCCAGATGGTCTTTCTGAAGAACTTATAGCAAAATACAGGAAGCAGTTTTGGGATGATGCACACAATAAGTCATGCGTGAACATTCCGCTATTGGTTGAGAGTGACATTGAAGAAATAAAAACTGACGGAGGGCAATATCTACTTGCCTTTAGAATACCTCGTGCACAATATGACTTGCGCCCCATACATCTTACGCTTACCCCATTTGGACATACCTATAAGCGGAGAGATGAAGGGGATTATCTTTGTACTGACGATGAGATAAAGCAGATGTATTCTGATGCCAACAATATGAAGGCATCCGCTGATTCTCGAATCCTACGAGGCTATTCTATTGATGACATTGATATGCCGACTCTTCACCAGTATCGCCGTGCATACGATATCAAACACGAAAACCATCCTTGGACAGAGGTCGACGACATGCAGTTTTTGGAAAATATTGGTGCTTATCGTAAGGATAGAGCTACGTCAATGGAAGGATTTACGGTTGCAGGAATGCTAATGTTTGGTAAAACCAACAGTATTACCGACCCAGAGTGTTGTCAAGAGTTCTTTCCTGACTATCGTGAGCATTTGAGTGATAACCCTCAAATACGTTGGACAAACCGCATATACCCTGATGGAACATGGGAAGCCAACCTTTATCAGTTCTTTACTCGTGTTTTGCCCTTATTGCAGCACGCTTTACCTGTACCCTTCAGCCTTGACAATAATCAGATAAGGAATAATACCACTACTGCTCATGTCGCCCTGCGTGAGGCTTTAGCCAACAGTTTGATTCATGCTGCATATACTGTGAGAGGTAATGTTGTTATAGACAGATATTTCGACCGCATTATCTTGTCAAATCCTGGTACTATGCTTATCAGTATGGAAGAATACTATGAAGGAGGACATAGCGTGTGCAGAAATCCTGTCATCCAAAAGATGTTTGTATTCTTAGGAATTGGTGAAAAAGGTGGTACTGGTGCCGATGTTATTGCAAAAGGATGGAAGGACAATGGTTGGAGTAGACCTACGGTTGAAGAAAAGAGTAACCCTGACAGAATCGAGACATATCTTAAACTAGGAAACAATGCTGATATAACTACGGAAACTTCCACCGTCACTACGGAAACAACTACGAAAACTCACCATACAACTACGGAAACTCCTGCCGACACTACGGAAACCATTATTAAAATAATAAGTAACAATCCTAAGGTCACGGCAAAAGAGATTGCAGCCGTATGTGACATAACTGAAGATGGGGTTGCTTATCATATAAAGAAATTGAAGCAAAGTGGTCGGATTATTCGTATTGGAGGATCACGTAATGGAGGAGAATGGAAGGTTGTTGAATAATCGGTCATGCAAACTGAACTGTGTCACGGCTCTGTTTTTTTATTCTTTCCATCTTATTTGTGTGCAGATTTCACATCTGCACACAAATAAGAGGAGCCTTTCACAGGCAAAGTTACATAATCTTGAACCTATCTCCAAATTTTACACTCTCCGTTTATGCTCGAACTACAACAATACCACCCTACCATTATTTCATTTGTTGCAACTGCTCCAAGGTTAGCCCCGTTAATTTTATAATGGTAGCTTAATTTATGTTCATAGCCAGCAAATCGCCCTATTTCCATCCATAAATCCCTACACCAGCAGGCACAGCGCTACGGAGATGCCGAATATCATCATGTTTCGGGCTGTCATTCCGAGGACGCGGTTTAGAGCGGCACCTTTGTTAATGCGGCGCATGGCAAGGAACGTATTATAATGGAAAAGGAAGAAGATTATGATCAGGACCTGTTGCCAGAGATTCCATGACTGCGTCATCCTGCTTGCACCATACACCACAAGCCCACCGGCGAGGAAGCCGAGGAAGAAATAAAGCAGTCTGCCCCATACCGGACCGATGCGCACGATGAGCGTCTTCTTGCCGGCACGACGGTCGTTGTCGATGTCGCGATAGTTGTTTACGACGAGCAGCGTGTCAATCTCCAAGCCACATGCCAGCGACAGGACTATCACGGGAACGGGGATGGACGTCAACGGCGTGGGAGGAGCCACAAGCCAATAGGTCATGCAGACCGGCACCAGTCCGAAGAACACCAACACCAGCATGTCACCCAAACCAAGATAAGAGAACGATATGGTGTAGAGGAAGCAGAACACCACGCACGCCAGACCCACGAGAATCATCTCCCAACCGCCGTATGCGATGAGCGGCAAGCCGACGGCACACGCCAGCAACGTGGTAATGAGCAGACCACGACGCATCGCCGCAGCCGTTATCCATCCCTGCGCACATGCACGCTTCGGACCGAGACGCGTCTCGTCGTCCGTGCCCTTCATAAAGTCAAAATAGTCGTTAACGAAGTTGGCGTCCACCTGCATAACCAGCGCGAAGAGCATACAGAGCACGGCAGGCACCACCCTTATGCCGTCCCAACCGTACATACACACGGCAGAGGCAATGCCTATCAGCACCGGAACGGCAGCTCCCGAGAGTGTTTTGGGGCGCGAAGCAAGCACCCACGCCTTGAAAGAATTGACATTTACATTTGTTTCGTCCATTGTTTTTCTCTTTGTTTCTTGCAAATTTAACCATAATAAACTACTTTTGCAAGTAAATAATCATTTCATTTATTTTATGGATACATCAACTCCCAGCCTCGACCTTATGGAATTCGTAGAGCAGAACATCCTTCCGCGCTACAACAATTTCGACCTGGCACACAACATACGACACGCCAACATGGTGATAAAGAACTCATTGGCTCTTGCCAAAATCACCGGAGCAGACGTCAATATGGTTTACGCCATTGCCGCCTATCATGATCTTGGCCTTGACGGACCACGCGCCGTGCATCACATTACAAGCGGAAAAATCCTGCTTGCCGACCGCAGACTGAGACAATGGTTCACGGAGGAACAGATAAAAATAATGAAGGAGGCGGTGGAAGACCACAGAGCGTCGGCATCGCACGCGCCACGCAGCATTTACGGAAAAATTGTGGCAGAGGCAGACCGCGACCTCGAACCTGACCACATCTTCCGCCGCACCATACAGTACGGAATGGCTCATTATCCCGAGCTGAGCCGCGACAAGCAGTGGGAGCGCTTCCTTCAGCACATGGACCAGAAATATTCGGCCCACGGATACATCCGCCTGTGGATGCCAGGCTCGCCCAACGAGAGCAAGCTACGCGTCATCCGCGAACTCCTGTGCGACCAGACTGCACTTCGTGCGACATTCGACAGAATATTCGAAGAAGAGCTTAAAGCTCTTTAAACCACAAGTTTATTGTACCGTCTTGGTTAAAAATAGTTAACCCCATTAAAATCATGGCGTAAGAATGGCGTATGAACGAAAAATATCGCTACTTTTGCATAGTACACAACAAAACTACATTGATATGACAAGATACTTACTTTCACTTATAGTCCTCATGTCTGCAGCGATGTTTATGCCCCAAAAGGCCAATGCAAGCGCAGCACCTATGATAGAGCTTCTCGAGCAGGCTGACATGCAGAAGGTGGTCATCACCACAAGCGAGTCTACCATCCACGTTTCGGGAGGCACAGGACTTACTCTCCTCGTATATAACATTGCAGGAGGAGCACCGGTGATGAAGGTAAAGGTGGACGGTCCGGACAAGCGCTATGAGCTAAACCTTCCCAAAGGCATTTACATCGTTCAGGTGGGCAAGGTGGTGCGCAAGATTGTCATCAAGTAAGAAAAGGACAAGCACACAATGCCTTCCACATCGCCAGACAAACCGCATTGAATAACGTATGCGCGTCAGCCTATTGCCTGAAGCGCATACGTCATCAGATGCGGTGTTTTGGTATATTAGCTATTCAAGTAAAAACATTTGTTTTCAGTAAAAAAAAGACAACACGTCAACTATCCAACATTGCGTACCCATCGACTTATAGTTAAGCTATTATTTCTCTTCCTTCTCACCACACTCGCGCTCAGCGCCTGTCATGAGAAAGAGGAGCACCTGTCCTTGTCCCTCGACTCCATCTCACAGATCAGCGACGAAAGCATGCTCGTAAGCGAAGAAAGCCTAAGGGAAGCCATCCACCACATGGTCATGGCCGACTCAGACAGAGACATCGCCGCCACACAGACCCGCAGACATTATCTGAACGGAGGAGCCATAAGATGGATGACTCGCGACGGCGTGTCAGCAAAGGCGGACAGCCTTGTGGCTTATCTCGGACGCGTGGAGCAAGTGGGCATATCGCCCAAGCTCTTCTATGCCTCGCAGATAAAGGACGACCTCGAACGCGTAAGAAGCCTCAACTTCGGAGAAGGAAAGAACAGCGTCAGCCGTGTTTACGGACGCCTGGAATATCTGCTTACGAAGGCTTTCCTCCGCTACACGGAAGGACAGCGCTTCGGCTTCGTCAATCCACGTGAAGTGTTAAACAGACTGGACGTTCGCGACAGCGACTCTGTCCGCACAACGTACCGTCAGCTTTACGATGTGCCCACAAAGCGCCCCGGCAAGGATTACGTGGCGCTCGCATTCGGCGTCATGGGCAGCGACGACGCATCGGTGGCTAAATTTCTCCGTGAGTCAGAACCCAAGAATCCGCTGTACGCCACCCTCGTACGCCACCTTTCAGACCCTCTCTCAAAGGCAGACCTGCAACGCCTTCAGACCAACATCGAACGAAGCAGATGGGACCACGGCGACTATCCGCAGAACCACAGCAAGTACGTGCTCATAAACATCCCTTCCGTGCATCTTCTTGCCGTGAACGGCGAGGAACGCATGACCATGCGCATAGGCATAGGAAGCCTCAAGACCAAGACGCCGCTCCTCAACAGTCGCGTAAAGCGAATGGACTTTAATCCGCAATGGGTGATTCCGAAGAGCATTGTCAAGACATCCATCAGACATCATGCAGGAAGCCGTGCTTACTTCGATTCGCACAACTACTTCATTATCAATCGCAACACCGGCAAGCAGGTTGATCCGTCAACGGTCAGCGCCGACATGCTTATGTCGAAAGACTACGGCGTGGTTCAGCGTGGCGGCGTGGGCAATGCGCTGGGCAGAGTGGTGTTCCGCTTTGACAACAACTTCTCCATCTACATGCACGACACGTCCAATCCCGGCGTCTTCTCGCAGCGCGACCGTAGCGTGTCGCACGGATGCATAAGAGTGGAGCGTCCTTACGACCTTGCCGTCTTTATGCTCAGCAAGAAAGACGAGGCGATGATGGAGCGAATGCGCTACTCGATGACCATCGACTATCGCCCTTCACACACAAGAGGCAATGACGAAGAGAGCGAGAAGCAGAAGGAAAGCATTGACAAGAAGAAGATGCTCGGCAGCCTGAACGTCAATCCGCAAGTGCCAGTCTTCATCACTTACTATACGCTCTATCCTGACCAGAACGGCACGCTCGTCCCCTACCCCGACGTCTACGGTTACGACAACGTAATATACAACAGTCTGAAGGGTTATCTTGCAAGCGGACAGTAACGCTTGCACAATAACAAACAGCAAGAAAAGCAGAACCATAAAAAATGCAGGAAGCAGATAAAGACACGCCAAAGGGCTTTGCCAACGACAAGGAGAAACGGCAAGGCTTTGAGCAGATCGTACGCCAGTATAGCGAAAAGCTGTATTGGACAGTACGACGTATCGTCATAAATCATGACGATGCCAATGACGTGCTGCAGAACGTATTTATTAAGGTGTGGAAAAGCATAGGCGACTTCGAGCAGCGGGCGAGTCTCTCCACATGGCTCTACAGAATAGCCGTGAACGAATCGCTCGACTTCCTAAGAAGACAGAAAGACACGGCGTCCATTGACGAGAGCGGCGCAGGGGCCAACATCGCCAACCATCTGCTTGCCGACGACTATTTTGACGGCGACCGGGCTCAGGCTCTCCTGCAAGAAGCCATCGCCACACTCCCGGAGGTGCAACGCGTGGTCTTCACAATGCGCTATTACGACGAGATGAAGTATGCCGACATGAGTCGCATACTCAACACATCGGAAGGAGCACTGAAGGCAAGTTACCACATAGCGATGAAGAAGATTACGGCTTACGTTCAGATGCACGAACAATGAAGCAGATGAAAAAAAGCAGAAAAAATATACCTTAATTATATATTAGGATTAAACCAATCAGCTTAAAGTACGTCATAACTACAAAGAACATAATCTGCATAAGGTGTAACAAATATGGAATCTGACGAAAAATACATACTCTCACGATTTGGCAACAAAAACCATTTCGCCGTCCCGAAAGGCTACTTCGAGCATCTCCAGGACGACATTCTCACGTCTGTGGCTATGCTTGAGGAAGAAAAGACAGTGGAGACATGCCCGAAAGAAGACAAGCCCAAGACCGTTCCGCTCCGCAGCAGAATGCTCAGATATGCAGCTGCATGCGCCGGAATAATGGTGGCGGGAGCCGTGACATGGACAGCCTTCACGCTCTCCGCACCACAACAAGACCCCACATTGGCTGCCAAGGACAACAAGCCACAAACGGAAACAACGGACAACAGCACGGCAACGCTGTCTGCAAACGACACGCCTGCACACCACTCTGTAAGCGACGAGATGGCAGACTACTCTATGCTTGACAACGAGGACATATATTCGCTCCTTGCAAGCAACTGACAAGCTACAGTAACGACAAACACGCATTCACAAATATCAAGCACATGATGAAAAGATTCGTTATAATAATATTCGCGACACTACTCTGCGCGACAGGAATGACGGCTCAGAAACACCACCATTTCGACCCGGCACAATTCCAAGCCGACCTGGAGCAGTTCATCACATCAGAGGCTGGACTGACCCCGAAAGAGTCGGCAGCCTTCTTCCCCGTCTACAGAGAAATGCGTGAGAAGCAGCTTGCCTTCTTCGGGCAGGACAGACGCCTGTGCCATGTGGACGCCAACGACGACAAGGCATGTGCAGAGGCCATAGCGCTGCGCGATGACAACGACATCAAGATGAAGCAGCTGCAGAAGAAATATCATCAGCGCTTCATGAAAATACTGCCTGCATCAAAGGTTTTCCGCATAATCAGAGCTGAAGACAGATTCCACAGACAGCTGTTCAGCGGAAAGCGTAAGCTGGGAGAAAAAAAGAAATAAAGGACAAGAAGAAAAAAAAGAATGAAGAGATACTTTGTAGAGTTCGCCTATGACGGCACCAACTATCACGGTTGGCAGATTCAGCCTAACGGCAACTCAGTTCAGGAGGAACTACAGAAAGCATTGTCAATAATAATAAGGGAGAACATCGAAGTGGTCGGTGCAGGAAGGACGGACGCAGGAGTGCACGCCCGCCGCATGACGGCTCACTTCGAGACGGACGCCACCATTGACTGCGCCCAGCTCGCCTATAAGCTCAACCGACTCTTGCCTCGTGACATCTCAGTGTATGGCGTTCGCCAGGTGGCTGACGACATGCACGCAAGATTCAGCGCAACGCTCCGCACCTATCATTATTACATCCATACACGCAAGAACCCGTTCCTGCGTGCCTATTCTTGCGAGATGCACTACGACCTGGACTTCAGTCTCATGAACGAGGCGGCTGCCATCCTTCTCCAGACCGACGACTTCGCGGCTTTCTGCAAGACACACACCGACGTGAAGACCACGCTCTGCAACGTTACGGAGGCAGTATGGACAAAGGACGCTGACGACGCATGGCACTTCCGCATATCCGCCAACCGCTTCCTGCGCAATATGGTAAGGGCTGTGGTAGGAACGCTCATAGAGGTTGGACGCCATCGCATCACCATTGACCAGTTCAAGGAGATCATTGCAAGCGGCTCACGCTCCAAGGCTGGAGAGAGTATGCCCGCATGCGCCCTGTTCCTCGAGGACGTCAGATATGACTCGTAATTCATTCACAAGAACCCAATAAAAACACACAGACAGATTAACCTCAAACCCGCAACTAAGCCTTTCAACGTCCTTCTTGCGTGTACACATCCTCTCATTACTGACAATGTGGAGTCAAATTGCTCCACGACCCGAAATTATTCCTCCGAAAATAGTGAGTTTCTCAGATTTAATTTGTATTTTTGCCATGTCTATCTAAAAAAAAATAGTTATGAAACAAATTATTAAGAGAGGTAGTTTTTTTACCTTGATGTTTATGTTGCTTGGTTGTTTGTCGCTTTATGCTGCAGATAACGACTTGATTACAGAGCAAATCACCATTGAGTTGGAAAAGGCTGGTACTTTGCCTGATAGAATTGGAAGTAGTAGAATGTTTGAGATTACCAATTTGAAGATTATTGGTGAGATAAATGGTACGGATTTGAAGATGATTCGTGAGATGGCTGGAAGTGATTATTCTGACGGAAAGCTTTCTGTATTAGATTTGTCTAAGGCAAAGATTGTAGAAGGTGGGGATTGCTATTATGATGATTATTATACTTCTAATGATGTAATAGGCAGCTGCGCATTCATTGACTGTAGCAGATTAACGAGCTTAACCCTTCCTGCTGGTATTACCTCAATAGGCACTTACGCATTCAGCGGATGTAGCGGATTAACGAGTTTAACCCTTCCTGCTGGTATTACCGAGATAGGCAATCAAGCATTCTATATATGTAGCGGATTAACTTCTATTTATGTATATGCAGAGAAAGTACCAGAAACAGGTAGTAATGTATTCGTAGGAGTTGATGCCAAGCAATGCACACTTTATGTACCAATGGGAACTCGTGATGATTACTGTGCCTCTGACTTTGGCTACTACTTTGAGAACATAGTAGAATTCGATGTAACAGGCATCGGCAAGACTACAACCTCTACCGATGTTGAGGAGGTAGGTCGCTATTCAGTAAATGGTCAGCGATTGTCTGCTCCAACCAAGGGATTGAATATCGTGAAGTATAGCGATGGTAGCGTGAAGAAAGTAGCTGATAGATAATGGGTGGCAGGCATCCTTGTGAGACAATATTTTTAAAAAACGCAGAATCCTGCCGGCATCACTCCTGGCAGGATTCACTTTTCCTATCATATCTATAGTTGTGGAGTTAAGTAGTCAAATAGTCTTCAAGTAAGAATGGGATGACTCCGACATATATCACTCCATCATCATCTACCCACATCTTTTGGCTACCATCGAGTACTACAATTTTGCGGAAGAAGTCGTCTGTGTTATGCAGAGAGAATGTTTCTTGTTTTTTCTTTTCGGGAGTGTTGACATTTAATATTCTCCATTAAATGTGAGCGTTCTTGCTGTCTAAAGTTTAGCTTGGCATTTCTTAATCCAAGATCAACTGCATAGTACTTCTGGATGGTATTGAGAATCTCCAAATCTTACTGCAACTTTTGTCGTAATTGCGACTGTTTTTGCAGTGGAATGTGGGAAATATACATAGAAACATGCATATAGAACACTTTTGTTATACCTCAAATCCGCAACTAAGCCTTTCAACGTCCTTCTTGTGTGTACACATCCTCTCATTACTGAGTAAGCATTGTTACAGGTATAGATATTCAGCACATACCGCCTTGATGTCCTGATCTACATTGCTGGTACAGAGACAAACCTGAAGACAAACGTTTTTATGCGGCTTGTTGCATTGAGCCCGAACCTCTTTACGTCAAGTCTGTGGATAATGGCCTTGTAGAAGTTACTCTGAGGATAGTGTCAGAGCTACAAGTGCGAAGTGTCGGATGAAGCGAGAGATGGTTCATCAAATGAGTAGTGACATCCTTTGGTACATGAGCCACCACAGAAGTAGATTGAAAATATTCCTCCAAAAGGAGTGAGTTTCTCGGATTTAATTTGTATTTTTGCCATGTCTATCGTTGAATTCTCTTGTTTGTTTTGCAACACTAAGATAAGTGAATTCTTCGACATGGCAAAATACTGGGCCGCTCGGTTCTGCCGCTTGCCAAAGCAAGTAACCGGCTCTGCCGAGCGGCTCAGGTACTTAAAAAGTTTAATTTATAATAGTGTTGCGGAATTAAGAATTAATTAATTAATTATGTGGCTAATCTTAGCTTTCTGCTCGGCTGCATTGTTAGGCTTCTATGACGTATGCAAGAAGCATGCGCTGTCGGGCAATGCCGTATTGCCGGTGCTGTTCCTCAATACAGCTATTTGCTCACTGCTTTTCCTTCCGTTCATAATCCTGTCTTCCTATACCGGACTGCTCAATTCCACAACGTTCTACGTCGAGCCGTGCGGATGGGAGCAGCACCGCTACATCCTGCTCAAGGCTTGCATCGTGCTATCCTCATGGATATTCGGCTATTTCGCCATGAAGCATCTCCCCATCACCATCGTCGGTCCGATAAACGCCACACGTCCCGTGATGGTGCTCGTCGGAGCCATGCTCGTCTTCGGCGAACGCCTTAACGTATGGCAATGGGCAGGTGTGACACTCGCCATCATCTCCTTCTTCCTCATCAAGCGAAGCGGCAAGAAGGAAGGCGTAGACTTCCGACACAACAAGTGGATATTCTCACTCATTCTGGCAGCCGTGCTCGGAGCCGTAAGCGGACTGTACGACAAGTATCTGATGGCACCGCCTGAGAGCGGTGGCGTCGGACTGAGCCGTATGGTGGTGCAGAGCTGGTATAACCTTTATCAGTTGGCGATGATGGGACTGACGATGCTTATGATATGGTGGCCGACGCGAAAGAACTCCACGCCGTTTACGTGGAAATGGAGCATCATCTTCATAAGCCTCTTCCTTAGTGCAGCCGACTTTGTCTACTTCTACGCACTGTCTCTTCCCGGGGCGATGATCAGCATCGTCTCCATGACTAGACGTGGCAGCGTGGTGGTAAGTTTCTTCTGCGGAGCCGCCGTCTTCAAGGAGAAAAACCTCAAGAGCAAGGCTCTGGACATGCTCCTCGTACTGCTTGGAATGCTGTTCCTGTATATAGGCTCGCGATAAAAACTTGTAAAGGTTATGGTTTTTTATTGTATTCTGACAATAGGTTTTCATGATAAATCATTAACTTTGTAGCAGAATAATAATATAATTCTTAATATCACCATATGGCACAGAACATCTTCAAAGGGTTAGGAATCGCTCTTATCACACCATTCACGCAAGACGGCGAGGTGGACTACAAGGCACTCACACGCCTTGTTGACTACCAGATTCAGAATGGTGCTGACTTTTTATGCATTCTGGCGACAACAGGCGAAACGCCCTGTCTGTCAACCGACGAGAAGCACAAGATAAAGGAATTAGTGATTGACAGAGTCCGCGGCAGACTGCCCATCCTCATGGGTTGCGGCGGCAACAACACAAGAGCTGTTGTCGAGGAACTGCACAACACAGACTTGCGCGGCATCGACGGCGTTCTCAGCGTATGCCCTTACTATAACAAGCCTTCGCAGGAAGGTCTCTATCAGCACTTCCGCGCCATAGCCGAAGCAAGCCCCGTGCCCGTGGTACTCTATAACGTACCAGGACGTACTGGCATCAATCTCAAGCCCGAGACCACTGTGCGCTTGGCAAAAGACTGCGCTAACATCATTGCCATCAAAGAGGCAAGCGGAAGTCTGGAACAGGTGGACGAGATAATAAAGAACAAGCCGGAACGCTTCGATGTCATCAGCGGCGACGACGCTCTGACGTTCTCAATGGTGGCAAGTGGCGCTGCGGGCAGCATCTCCGTTATCGGCAACGCACTTCCCAAGGAGGTTTCGCGCATGATTCGTCTGGAATTTAAAGGCGAATACGAGGCTGCACGCATCATACACCACCGCTTCACCGAACTCTACTCGCTGCTCTTCGTCGACGGCAATCCTGCCGGCGTAAAGGCATTGCTGCATAAAATGGGATTCATCGAGAACGTGCTGCGCCTGCCGCTCGTACCGACACGCATCACCACGTTGCAGAAGATGACCGAAATACTGAAAACGCTGAAGATTTGACACGCCGTCTGCTCATATTCGCCTTACTGGCGTCAGCCACAGTAGCGCTGCTGTTGCTTAACGTCTTTTTCGGAGCTGTGGACATTCCTGCAGCAGATGTCGCCGACATTCTGCTCGGACGCAATGTCCACGACGACAGCTGGCGCTTCATCATCCTTGAGTCGCGACTGCCGCAAGCCGTCACAGCATTGCTGTGCGGCTGTTCGCTGGCGGTCTGCGGTCTTATGCTTCAAGCCGTCTTTCGCAATCCGCTTGCAGACCCGTCCATTCTCGGCATCAGCAGCGGAGCCGGACTTGGAGTGGCTTTCGTCATGCTATTGTATGGAGGAAGCGTTAGCGTCGGCATGCTTTCCATCGGAGGCTTCGCCACCGTTCTGGCAGCGGCATTCATAGGCGCCACCGCCGTTACCTTACTGATGTTCAGTCTCTCAAGCATTATCCGCTCCGATGCCATGTTGCTCATCGCTGGAGTAATGGTGGGATATCTTTCATCATCCATTATCGTACTGCTCAGCTATTACGCTTCTGAGGAGGGACTGCGTGCCTACACGCTTTGGGGTATGGGCAATTTTGCCAGTGTCTCCACCGAACGTCTTCCGTTGTTCTCCATAATAGCCATAGTATGTCTTTCCGCGTCCGTGCTCCTTGTCAAGTCACTCAATATTCTATCGCTTGGCACATTATACGCCGAAAACCTCGGTGTAAACACCCGTCAGTTACGCGGCACGGTGCTTATCGTCACCGGCATTCTCACAGCTCTCACCACATCTTTCTGCGGACCGGTGGCATTCATCGGACTGGCAGTTCCTCACATAGCACGTATGGCGCTTCACACGGACGACTATCGCAAGCTGCTTCCTGCCACCATCCTTACCGGAGGCGGCGTGGCGATGGCATGCAACCTTGCCTGTACGATGACTCCGTCAGGCACAATGCTCCCCGTAAACGCCGTGACACCAGTGATCGGAGCACCCGTAATCCTCTATGTCATGACCAAACGAAGATAAACATCCTTTCAACTTAAATATATATATACCATATATCATTCCTATTATGAACGAAACAGAACGCATCATATATCTCAGACAACAGCTGCATGAGCATAATCATAATTACTACGTGCTCAACCAACCTACCATCACGGACCAGGAGTTCGATATGCTCATGCACGAACTGCAGGACCTCGAAAGCCGTCACCCGGAGATGGCAGACCCCAACTCGCCATCACAGCGCGTGGGTAGCGACCTTAACCAGAACTTCACTCAGGTGGCTCACAAGTATCCGATGCTCTCGCTTGCCAATACTTACAACGAGCAGGATGTGGCAGAATGGTACGACTCCGTGAAGCGCGGACTGCAGGGAGAAGACTTTGAGGTGTGCTGCGAGATGAAGTATGACGGTCTCAGCATATCGCTTACTTATGTGGACGGCAAGCTGGTGCGCGGCGTAACAAGAGGCGACGGCGTGCATGGCGACGACGTTACAGCCAACGTCAAGACCATACGTTGCATCCCGCTTGTCCTTAAAGAAGGCAGCGGATATCCGCAGGAGTTCGAGATAAGAGGAGAGATTCTGATGCCTTGGAAGGTTTTCGAGCGTCTGAATGCTGAACGTGAAGCAGCGGAAGAACCGCTCTTCGCCAATCCTCGCAACGCTGCCAGCGGCACCCTGAAGAGCCAGAACTCAAAGCTTGTGGCAAGCCGACAGCTCGACTCTTACCTTTATTATCTGCTTGGCGACACGCTCCCTACAGACGGTCACTACGAGAACCTGCAGACTGCGGCTCAATGGGGATTCAAGATTTCGCAGGGTATGAAGAAGGCCAAAACGTTGCAGGAGATTTACGACTATATAAGCTATTGGGACACGGAGCGTAAGAATCTGCCCGTTGCTACGGACGGCATCGTACTGAAAGTCAACTCCATCAGACAACAGCAGGCATTGGGCTATACAGCCAAGTCGCCGCGTTGGGCTATCGCCTATAAGTTTAAGGCGGAACGCGCTTGCACCCGCCTCAACAGCGTAACTTATCAGGTGGGTCGCACCGGAGCCGTAACGCCGGTGGCTAACATGGACGCCGTGCAGCTGGCTGGCACCATAGTGAAGCGTGCTACACTTAACAACGAAGACTTCATACGCAGCTTCGATCTTCATATCGGCGACTACGTATACGTGGAAAAGGGTGGAGAGATAATTCCGAAGATTGTCGGCGTGGCAGTGGAGAAAAGACCAGAGGATGCCGAACCCGTAAGATTCATAGACAGATGTCCTGAATGCGGCACTCCCCTTGTACGCTATGAGGACGAGGCTGTCCACTACTGTCCTAACGACACGGGATGTCCTCCACAGATAAAGGGACGAATTGAGCACTTCATAGCCAGACGAGCCATGAACATCGACTCTATCGGACCGGAAACAGTGGACGACTATTATCGTCGTGGACTTGTGCGTAACATCGCCGACCTTTATACTATTCAGAAAGATGCCATCAACGCTTCAGGCACAAGAGAGAAGTCGGCACAGAAGGTACTCGCTGGCATAGAGGCTTCCAAGAAGGTGCCTTTCGAGCGTGTGGTTTTCGCACTCGGCATCCGCTTCGTCGGCGAGACATCGGCTAAGTTGCTTGCCCGACGGTTCAAGACAATGGAGGCGCTGCGCAATGCGTCAGTGGAACAGCTCATGGAGGTGGACGGCATCGGGGAGGTCATTGCCAAGAGCGTGGTGACCTACTTCCACAATCACGTCAACGAACATATAGTTGACCGTCTGGCTGCTTTCGGACTGCAGATGGGGCTCAGCGAAGAACAGCTGACAGAATCTTCGAACAAGCTTGCAGGCAAGTCGATTGTCATCAGCGGCGTCTTCGCAAAGCATAGCCGTGACGAGTATAAAGCAATGATTGAGCGTAACGGAGGAAAGAACGTAGGTTCGATAAGCGGTAAGACATCGTTTATACTTGCCGGCGAAAACATGGGACCGTCCAAACTGCAGAAAGCGGAAAAGCTCGGCATACAGCTTGTCGACGAGGACACTTTCCTCAGCATGATTGAATAATCAGACTTCCTAATCCAAAACATTGAACGCACCCTAACACACACAGATATATAGATATGATAAAAGTAGAAGTATCGGAGGAAATGCATGAGGTATGCCCTGAGTTTGTCGGGGCATGCATCACCTCCAACATAAAGAATACTGAATTTTCGAAAGAGCTTTGGGAAGAGATTGACGCCCTTAGCCAGCATTATCGCGACACGCTCACAACCGAGAGTGTCAAGACAATGACATCCATCCAAGCCACACGCCGCATCTATAAGCTTTGCGGCAAGGACCCATCGCGTTATCGTCCTTCAGGCGAAGCGCTGATAAGACGCGTTCTTCAGGGAAAGGCGCTTTACCAGATTGACACACTCGTGGACCTTATCAATCTTGCAAGCATGCGCTACGGCTACAGCATTGGCGCTTTCGACTCGGACCGCTTCGTAGGCGACACGCTAAGACTTGGCATCGGTCGTGAGGGCGAACCGTATGAAGGCATCGGAAGAGGAATGATAAACATTGCCGGAATGCCTGTCTATCGTGACAGCGAGGGAGGCGTCGGCACACCCACCAGCGACCATGAGCGCACAAAGGTGACGCTCTCCACCACCAAGCTCACAGTACTCGTAAACGGATATGACGGCAATGAGGCAGACGTACGTGCCACAGCCGAATACATACTCGAACTGCTATCGAAGTATTGTGAAGCAACGGAAGCCGGATATCATATCTATCATTATTTATTTCATCAACAACAAACTATACATAAAAACGAAATGGGAATAGTAATAGGCATCGACGTGGGTATAAGCACCACAAAGATTGTAGGCATCGACGACAACGGCAAGGTGGTTTCACCGATACGCATCCGCGCCACTGACCCAGTGACATCATTATATGGAGCTTTCGGCAAGTATCTCCACGACAACCACATACAACTGAACGAGGTGGAGAAGGTAATGCTTACTGGAGTGGGCAGCGCCTATATCAACGAACCTGTCTACGGACTGCCAACGGAAAAGGCAGAGGAGTTTGTGGCTGACGGTCTCGGCGCACGCTACGAAACCAAGCTAGACCGCATGCTCGTGGTAAGCCTTGGCACTGGTACGTCCATCGTGAAGTGTGACGGCGACGACATCAAGCACATCGGTGGCATCGGCATCGGAGGCGGCACTCTTCAGGGACTCTCACGCCTGTTGCTCAAGACTGACGACATCAAGCAGGTGGCAGCATTGGCGGAAGAAGGCGACATTTCGCACATCAACGTGCTTATCAAGGACATCTGCGCCAATCCGTTGCAGGGTCTGCCTATGAATGCCATCGCTTCTTTGTGGGGAAACGCAAAGAGCAATGCCTCACGCGAAGACATTGCTCTTGGTCTGATATGGATGGTTCTGCAGTCAATATGCAGCGCCACTATTCTTTCTTCTCTTGGAAGTGGCATTAAGGAGTTCGTCATGATTGGCAATCTCACGCTTCTGCCGCAATGCCGCGTGGTATTTTCTGATACGGAACGACTCTACGGCGTTAAGTTCCGCATTCCGCAGTACTCAGAGTTCTGCACCGCTATAGGTGCGGCTCTCTGCTACAGAAAGTCCGTACTGCCTTAATCACTCACATGTAAATGTTTCTTACGCGTTATGCTTTCCGACAACATGCAGTCGGAAAGCATAAGCGGCTATCACAATAAAGCATGCCAAAGGAATGGCGAAAGCCACTGACATGCTGAGCACGTCGGCTATTACTCCCATCAGCAGCGGGGCTACGGCTCCACCCACAATACACATTATAAGATATGACGAAGCCTGCTTTGTGTGACGTCCGAGTCCTCTGAGAGCAAGAGCGAATATTGTGGGAAACATGATGCTCTCGCAAAGATAGCAAAGGAAGAATGCCGCTACGCCAAGCGTACCTGCGCCGGTAAGGAGAATGCACATCGCTACAGCCGCTCCAACAGCGCAGACAAGCAAAACTGTCTCTGCCTTTATGCGCGACATAACCCAACTGCCACCTATTCTTCCGAGCATGAACAGTCCCATGCCGCCGAAGGAAAGAAGGAGAGAAGCCTCAGAATTGCTGATTGACGCATTCTCAGTGACATAATTGATGAAGAAGCTGTTAATGCCTGTCTGAGCAGCAACGTAAAAGAAGAGTGCTACCATTCCCCAAACAAAGTTGCGATGCTGCCAAAGTGTGGTCTGCGCAGAAGCATGGCTGTCAACAGAAGAACCTTCCATTGATGTCTGCTCGGCGCATGAATCCTCTTCGGTTTCAATCTCAGGTAGTTTTATACGAGAGAAGATGATGGCTACAAGGATTACAACAATTCCGATAATGGCGTACGGAGTTGAGATATCGCCCTCCCCTTCTCCAGAGAAAAGGAACAGTCCACCGACAAGCGGACCGAATATCCATCCCAGTCCATTGAAGGATTGTGAAAGGTTAATGCGGCGTTCCGCTCCCTCAGCACTTCCCAATACCGTTACGTACGGATTGGCGGCAGTCTCCAGGCACGTCAGTCCGCAACCGATAACGAAAAGGGAGAAAAGGAAGAAAGGGAACGACAACAGCATGCCACCGGGAATGAAAAGCAAGGCTCCTATGCCGTAAAGGGTAAGTCCGGTCAACACTCCCGAACGATATCCGAAACGACGGATAATGCGTCCAGCCGGTATTGCCATCAAAAAATATCCACCATAGACCACAGCCTGAACCAATGCCGACTCAGCCTTGCTGATGTTCATCGATTCTTGGAAGTGCTTGTTCAGCACGTCAAGAATGCTGTGGGCGAATCCCCAAAGAAAGAAAAGGGTTGTAACAAGAACGAAAGGCAGCAAATAGTTTTTGCCATTAGCAGCCTCAAAAAGTTTGTGCTTTCTTTTATCCATTATTATACTTATTGTTATTCCTGAAATCTTATCGGATGCAAAGGTACAACAAAAAGTGCAAAAAACACAACAAACGTATACATTCAACAATATAGACTAATAATATTTATTGCGAAAAATTATTCTATGTCAATGCTGTCTATATAAGAGAAAATTATTAACTTTGCAATTAGTTAAAACCATATTAAGAAATAAGGGGTGCTTCACGATTGTGTTGCTGAGATCATACCCATAGAACTTGATGCAGGTAATGCTGCCGCAGGGAACGCTTCCAAGTTTATATATTTACATACACATATATATAATGTAAGGAGCTATTTCTATTCCGTATCATCTTATAGAGCATAACAACAGATTCGCCTCTGCAAAACGACAACAGTATGAGGTATATTTGTGCATTGACGATTGCGGGTTCCGACAGTTGCGGAGGAGCAGGCGTGCAGGCTGACATCAAGACAATGTCGGCATTGGGCGTTTATGCCGCTTCCGCCATCACCTCCATAACGGTGCAGAATACGATGGGCGTACAGGCCATTCAAGCCGTCAAGCCAGAAATAGTGGCAGGACAGATAAAGGCTGTCATGGACGACATAAAGCCTTTGGCCATCAAGATAGGCATGGTGAACGACAAAGCCACCATCCAAGCAATAGCCGACACTCTTAAAATATACTCTCCCAACATCTTGGTTATCGACCCGGTTATGGTTTCGACAAGTGGTTCGATGCTCATGCAGAAAGACGCGCTTGGCGTATTCTGCAGCGACTTGCTCCCTATGGCAACATTGCTCACTCCCAACATTCCCGAAGCAGAAGTGCTTTCACATACAAAAATCTGCACCGCGGAAGACATGGACATTGCAGCCAAGCGAATATTGGAGTTGGGATGCAAGGCTGTTCTTATTAAGGGCGGACACCTTGAAGGCGGCAAGAAAATTGACAAGCTCTATACATCAGAAGCCGAACCTGCCACTTTCGTGCATGACACCATTGAGACACGAAACACACATGGAACAGGATGCACATTGTCATCCGCCATCACCTCCTTCATGGCACGCGGTCAGAAGATGACTGACGCCGTGGCTTATGCAAAGGAATATCTTTCCAATGCCTTGGAAGCAGGAAAGAACGTACACATCGGAGAAGGTCACGGACCCGTTGACCACTTTTTCAACCCAGAGAAATTAATGACATTATGATACAGTTTATCACACATTCCAACGAACGCTACGGATACGTAGACGGTGCAAGAATGGCACTTGAAGGCGGATGCCGATGGGTTCAGCTTCGTATGAAGGACGCATCGGAGGACGAGTTTATTGCTGCCGCTAAGGAGATCAGCAAGTTATGCAAGCAGCATAATGCCGTGTTTGTGCTTGACGACCACGCAGAATGGGTGGAGCAGACCGGAGCTGACGGCGTACATCTTGGCAAGAACGATATGCCGGTGGACGAAGCACGCCGTCTGCTTGGCAAGGACAGAATCATCGGTGGAACTGCCAACACCTTCGAAGACGTGGAGCGTCTGCACAGACAAGGTGCCGACTACATTGGTTGCGGTCCATTCCGCTTCACCACTACGAAGAAAAATCTGTCGCCCGTATTGGGACTGGAAGGCTATCGTAACATTGTGGAGCAGATGAAATTGCACAACATTGATCTGCCCATCGTAGCCATTGGAGGCATCCTTGAGGAGGACATTGAGGCGATAATGCAGACTGGCGTAAGCGGCATAGCTGTCAGCGGTGGCATCCTTAACGCCGAGAATCCTGTGGAAGAAATGCAGAAATTCGTAAACAAAACCAAAACAAACCAATAAATCAAATAGATGGAAACAAAAATCAAGTTTAGCTATCCTTCATCAGAGAAGGTTTATCTTAGCGGTAAGCTCTACCCGGAGATAAAGGTCGGAATGCGACGTGTCCGTCTTACACCCACCGTTACTTTCGAGGGTGAGAAGCGCCACGTAGAAGAGAACAAGCCCGTATATATATACGACACCAGTGGTCCTTACAGCGACCCGAACATTGAGATCGACCTTGAGAAGGGTCTGCCCAAGATGCGCCAGTCATGGATAGACGGACGTAAGGAGGGACAGACACAGATGTACTTCGCAAAGCAGGGCATCATCACGCAGGAGATGGAGTATGTTGCCATCCGAGAGAACATGAACTGCGAGGAGCTGGGCATCAAGACACACATCACACCGGCATTTGTATGTAAGGAGGTGGCTGAAGGAAGAGCTGTGATTCCTGCAAACATCAAGCATCCCGAGTCAGAACCGATGATCATCGGCACCAACTTCCTTGTAAAGATAAACACCAACATCGGCAATTCTGCCACTACTTCCGGTATTGAGGAAGAGGTGGAGAAGGCTGTATGGAGCTGCAAGTGGGGTGGCGACACATTGATGGACCTTTCTACTGGCGACGACATCCATGAGACACGCGAGTGGATTCTGCGCAACTGCCCCGTTCCGGTAGGCACAGTGCCTATGTATCAGGCTTTCGAAAAGGTTAACGGTAAGGCAGAAGACCTCACATGGGAGATATTCCGCGACACATTGATAGAGCAGTGCGAGCAGGGTGTCGACTACTTCACCATCCATTGCGGCATCCGTCTGAAGAACATCCACCTTGCCGACACCCGTCTTACTGGCATCGTAAGCCGCGGCGGCAGCATCATCTCAAAGTGGTGTAAGGTGCATCAGAAGGAGAGCTTCCTCTATGAGCACTTCGACGACATCTGCGACATCTGCGCCAAGTATGACGTTGCCATCTCATTGGGCGACGGTCTGCGTCCCGGATCTACCTACGATGCCAACGATGCTGCACAGTTTGCTGAGCTTGACACAATGGGCGAACTCGTAGAGCGTGCTTGGGCAAAGAACGTTCAGGCGTTCATCGAGGGTCCCGGACACGTGCCTATGCATAAGATTAAGGAGAACATGGAACGTCAGATTGAGAAGTGTCATGGTGCTCCCTTCTACACACTCGGCCCGCTCGTTACCGACATCGCTCCTGCTTACGACCACATCACTTCTGCCATCGGCGCAGCTATGATTGGATGGTACGGCACAGCTATGCTTTGCTACGTCACTCCGAAAGAGCATCTCGCTCTGCCAGAGAAGGAAGACGTTCGCACAGGTGTTGTGACATACAAGATTGCCGCCCATGCAGCCGACTTGGCTAAGGGTCATCCCGGTGCCACTATTCGCGACAATGCGCTGAGCAAGGCTCGTTACGATTTCCGCTGGAAGGACCAGTTCAATCTGGCTCTCGATCCGGAACGCGCACTCGAATACTACAAGACCAGCAACGAGGTGGACGCCAACTACTGCACAATGTGCGGTCCTAACTTCTGTGCAGCCCGCATCAGCCACTCGCTCAAGAACTGCCAGGAAGAAAGCAAGTAAGCATCCGTAAACAATAACGGAAATAAAAAGAAACAAGAATAACCCAATAAATAACAATAACAAAAATGATCGAAACACAAGTATCTAAAGGTATTATCAGTACCTATTTCGACAAACTTGAGAGAAACCTTAATCTTGACGTAGCTATCGTAGGCGGTGGCCCGTCAGGCATCGTAGCAGCTTACTATCTGGCTAAAGCCGGACTGAAGGTAGCACAGTTCGACCGCAAGCTCTCTCCCGGCGGTGGCATGTGGGGTGGCGCTATGATGTTCAATCAGATTGTCATTCAGGAAGAGGCAATGCACATCATCAAGGACTTCGACATCAACTATGAGAAGTTCGAGGACGGACTCTACACCATCGACTCTGTGGAGAGCACCTCTGCCCTGCTCTATCACGCAGTACACGCTGGCGCAACAATCTTCAACTGCTACTCTGTTGAGGACGTTGTATTCAAGAACAACGTGGTAAGCGGCGTCGTTGTCAACTGGACTCCGGTGCTCCGTGAGGGTCTGCACGTCGACCCGCTGAACATCATGGCTAAGTGTGTGATTGACGGCACTGGTCACGACAGCGAGATGTGTAAGGTGGTTGCCAGCAAGAACGGCATCAAGCTTGACACAGCTACTGGCGGCGTTATCGGCGAGCGTTCACTCGACGTTGTTGAGGGCGAGCGCATGGTTGTGGAAGGCACACGCGAGATCTATCCCGGACTCTACGTCTGCGGTATGGCTTCTTCTGCTGTTGCCGGCACTCCGCGTATGGGACCGATCTTCGGCGGCATGATGCTTTCAGGTAAGAAGGTTGCCGATATGATTATCGAGAAACTTAAGAAGTAAAAGCTGTTCCGAATGGAATGGATAGTCATCACCTCTCCCGACTTCTTGCCGGGGGAGGCGTTTTTTATAGATAAGCTTTTCGGTTGCGGGCTCGACTTACTGCATTTCCGTAAGCCGGGTGCTCCGATAGAAGCATGCAGGAATCTGCTTAACGAGATTCCCAAGCGATGGCACAATCGCATTGTTACGCACGAACATTTCGCGTTAGCAAGCGAATACGGTCTTCATGGCGTCCATCTTAACCGCCGCAACCCAATAGCGCCCGACGGTTATACGGGTAGCATTTCGTGCTCCTGTCATAGCCTTGAGGAGGTGATAGCCAACAAGCCTCAACGTGCCTACGTCTTCCTTAGTCCGATATTCGATAGCATCTCAAAGGCAGGATACGAGGCTGCATTCCCAGCCAACCGTCTGCAACAAGCTGCTGCAGACGGCATTATCGACGGGAAAGTCATAGCCTTGGGTGGCGTTACAGCCAATAACATACCGCTTCTCAAGGAGTGGCACTTCGGTGGAGCCGCCTTCTTGGGAGATGTATGGAACAGAATGAACTGCCCTGACGTGGACAAATATCTTAAAACTCTGCGCCTGCTGACTCAATAAAGCAGGCTCAGAATTTCTTAAGCAAGTAGGATGGGTTAATGCGCAGATAAACACCTGCCGATATGCTCATGCTGTTTGTCTCGTGGAAATTGCCGCGTGATTCCGAGCTTGCGTCTGAGGGGAAGTTGTTGAAGAGGTCGGCATATCCGCCCCAGGCGAAACCATGACCGAGGTCTTGCGCATAACTCAGACGCACGCTTGCCATGCGATTGCGTGGCATGACATAACTCTCGTCGTCTATACCTACGCAACCGTAAAGCGGGTTGCCGAAGATAGACACAAACTTATTGGCATCCCAATAGGCTGCTCTTACACGGAAGCGCCACATGTCGGCTTCCGTTTTTACATAAAAGGCATGACCCTTATCGAAAGGAAGCATGTTTCCAGCCACTTGGCTGTAATACATAGCCATTCCCTCAAAGTTCAGTCGCGACACAAGACTGCATTCCGGGCGTAACGTCAGTCCCACTCCCGCAGCCGCATTCATCCATGTCTTTATCTGTCGCTCGTCTGCCGTTGTGTTCACCTCGCCGCCACGATGCTGCATAAGAATCTGAAGTGGGAAATATACGTGCGTCTTTCTTGCACTACTGTTAGCCTTCAGGCTTGCAGAAAGTCCGACTGTGAAAGCCTCCTGATGATTGTCTTCATCGAAGATAAAGCTCTCCCAGTTCACCCATGCGTCCAAATCCATGTACGACGGACGCCAAAGCACCTGAAGACCGGCTTCAGGATCTGACGACAAAGCTGCCTCTGGATTGTATAAAGGTTCGGCAAGATGATGATTGGCTCTACCGTATATTGTACCAAGAACCAGTTCTACGTTCTTTGCGGCATGCAGATGAGCATTGAATACGGGGAGAATATGGAATCCCTTCTGAGTCTGTTCGCCCATCCACGTGCCGATGTCATGCAGGTTCATGCAAGGATACTTGTTGGCACCCCAGTAATGCAGCATATACGCTCCCGCCTCAAGACGCAGACGAGAGAGAGGCTGATAGCTGACCGTGGGCTGCAACCAAAAACCGGGAAGCGTATATCCCTTGCGCAGGCTTCCCTTATATTCATTGTCACGGAAAAATCCCATACCGTCAATATTCAGCCGCAATTCGCCTCTTGCTGTTGTGTCAATGCGTGTGTTATCCTCGAAAAGGATTGAGTCGTTCTGTGCACTTGCCATTACCGAAACGGCAAAGAAAACCACCGCTCCTAACAATCTTTTTATGTTTCTCATATATGTTTATTGGTTGTTTTTTTAGTCCATAAGATGATACACTCCTCCTGCATACATCCTTACCACACCCTTGAGTTCAAGGCTGAAGAGGTTGGATGTCACCGTTGCCGAGGGCAGCTGCGTACGCATCACGATGATGTTTACGTTCAGGTCGTTATTGTCGCGCAGCAGACTGACAATCTTTTCCTCGTCCTCCGAGAGGTCAGGAAACATCTGGCGCTCAATGCCAGCCTTCCTTGCACGCAGTATCACGCTGTCTTCCTCCCACCCCATCGCACTTACGAAGTCAGCGGCACCAGTCAGAAGCATAGCCTTGTTGTTGCGGATAAGGTTGTTGCAACCCTCGCTGTATACGTTGCCTACATTTCCTGGGAAGGCAAAAACGTCACGTCCATAGCCATCGGCTATTCCTGCCGTTATCAGTCCGCCACCGTGAGCCGCGCTTTCCACGAGCAATGTGGCGTCAGCCATACCAGCAACGATGCGGTTGCGGCGTATGAAATTCAGCTTGTCGGCATTGGTATGTGTAGTGAATTCGGTAATCAGTCCACCCTGCCCCAGCATCTTTGTGGCAGTATCGCGATGTGGCGTAGGATAGATATAGTCCAGTCCGTGCGCCAGCACTCCCAATGTCTCGTATCCGCAGGAAAGCGCCTGACGGTGCGCACAGATGTCCACGCCGTATGCCAAGCCGCTCACAATGAGCACCTCAGGGCACACTTCGTGCAGGTCGGTGATGAACTTCCGGATAAGGTCCTGCCCGTAAACGGTGCAATGCCTTGTGCCTACGATGGAGATGATGCGACGCTGATTGAGGTCTGCCGTACCTCTATAAAACAGAACGATGGGGGCGTCGCAGCAATGGCGCAACCGTTCCGGATAGGCTTCATCATTGAAAGCCAATGGCTTGATGCCATGCGCCTCGTCGAAGCGGATTTCCTCTTCGGCGGTGCGCATGGCATCGGGCATATTCTGAAGAGCCTTCACCAGTCGCGGAGTGGCGTCAGGAATGACGTCAAGGATGTTGTCGCGATGGTCGTATACGGCTTTCGCCGACCCAAGAGTGTTATAGAGTCGGAGAAAGTCAGCAGGATTGGAACGTCCTATACGCGACAAAGCAACTGCGCAAAGGGTCTCTTCTGTAATGTTCATTATTATTTATTCAGTATGTATATATAGCGTTTGTCGGTGTTTTTTACCACGCATGTGCCTTTCCAAGGAAGAAGAGCAGGATGTAGCCGAGCACGAGTCCGATGACACCCATGGTAAGACCAATCTTCATCATCTCATTCTGCTTCACAAGACCTGTGGAGTGTGCGATGGCGTTTGGAGGTGTCGAGATAGGCAGAGTCATTGCCACAGAAGCAGCCACGGCGATGCCCACAAGCACAGTCACCGTACCGCCGATGCTGTCCAGGCCGTTGCCCATACCCTTGCAGACAACGGCGAGGATAGGAACGAGGAGGGCTGCTGTGGCGGTGTTGGATATGAAGTTGGAGAGTGCGTAGCAAATCAGACCCGAAGCGAGCAGTATAGCCAACGGCGACCACTGTCCGAACGGAATGCTCTTGATGACGTTATCGGCAAGACCCGAATCGTTGAGGGCAAGACCGAGGGCAAAGCCTCCTGCCACCATCCAGATTACGCTCCAGTTGATTTCCTCCAAGTCGCGTGCCTTGATTACGCCGGTGAATGCGAACACCACGATGGGCACCATGGCTACGGTATTAGATCCTACACCTGTCCAACGGTCGCATATCCAGAGCAGCACGGTGGCGATGAAGGTAACGGCAACAACGGCAGTACGCCAGTTATGCTGCACCTCGCCCTCAATCTCCAGTTCGATGGTCTTCTTCTTGAACGGGAAGAACGTCTTGAGCAGATACCATCCTATGAAAAGAAGCAGGACGGTTAGGGGGAGCATATACATCATCCACTGACCGAAACCGATGCCCATATTAAGGCCGGTCGGAGCGTTGAGATACTTGAGGGCGATGGCATTAGGGGGCGTTCCGATAGGCGTTCCCATACCACCGATGTTGGCAGCTACCGGGATGGAGAGCGTAAGCGCCACACGGCCCTTGCCTTCCGGCGGAAGCGCCTTGAAGACGGGAGCAAGGAAGGTGAGCATCATGGCTGCCGTGGCGGTGTTGCTGACGAACATCGAGAAGACACCGGTGATGAGGATAAATCCGAGCAGTACGTTCTCGCTCTTGTTGCCGAAGGGCTTGAGAAGGGTGCGGGCCAAGAGCACGTCCAGTCCTGACTTTGTGGCAGCTATGGCAAGCACGAAGCCTCCAAGGAAGAGGATGATGATGGGGTCGGCGAAGGTTGCCATAAGCGCACTATGGTCGAGCAGTTCAGACTTGTCTATTCCTGAACGGAAAATATGGAATGCGTTATCTGATGTGGTAAGCAGCAGCAAGCCGATGAGCGACACGGACGTTGCCCAAGGCGATATGGCTTCTGTCACCCAAAGGATTGTAGCCAGAGCGAAAACTGCGATGATGCGTTGCTGGATGACGGTCAGTCCGTCAATGCCAAAGCAGGTGATAGGCAGGTTCCATATCACAATGGTGACAAGAATCGCAACGGCGAAGAGGCAAGCATTCTTCTTGCTGAAATTGCCACTAAGAAGGTTTCTTTTTTCTGTTGCCATAAATGTTTAAGGTTAGTTATTATTTCTTAGTCTAAAGGTTTGTTATCATGTGTGCCTTTTCTTGGGATGTTGATTGCTGACAAAGTTAGCGATTTTTGTGACAATGCCCAAATAAAAACGTATGCTTTTTTTAAATTTATTATTAACTCTATACTGCTGTATCAAGTCTTGTCGATTTTTCTTAACTTTGCAGTACGGACAAACAAAGAACATAACAATTCAAGCAATGAAAACAAAGAGATTTTTACATTATATATATATAGGGGCTACAGCCTCACTCCTCGCTTTCACTTCTTGCAACCGCCATCGCGCTGACAGCACGCCTGCTGACGGCGACACGATAAGAATGGCATATTCAGAGCTGCTCACCATCGTGAAGCACGACGGATATAAGGTTGCGGAGATACGCAATCCATGGAAGCAGGGGAAGGTGCTGCATAGGTATGTGCTGGTGGAGCGGGCTGACTCGGCACGCATGGCGTCCAAGACAGCCGGCATGAAGGAAGCCACCATCGTCTACACTCCGATAAGACGCAGCGTGATGTTCACCTCGCCACATTGCTGGCTCCTCGGACAACTTGGAGCCGAGGACGTCGTGAAAGGCGTGTGCGACCTCAGCTACATCTACGTGCCTTACGTACAGGACGGCATTAAGAAGGGCGGCATCACGGACTGCGGCAACAGCATGTCGCCTACCGTGGAGCGCATCGTGGCTCTTCGTCCCGATGCCATCTTCGTATCGCCGTTCAATGGTGTGAGCTACGGTCAGATGGATCATCTCGGCGTTCCACTCATCGAGTGCGCCGACTATATGGAGACATCGGCTCTTGGTCGTGCCGAATGGATGCGCTTTTACGGCATGCTCGTAGGCAAGGAGGAGGCAGCCGACAAGATGTTCGCTGACGTGGTGCACAGCTATGACGCCATAAAAAAGGAGGCGAAGCGCTCAAAGACATCGCCGAAGGTCATTACGGAGCGCGTCGTCAGCGGTGTGTGGTATTGTCCCGGCGGCAAGAGCAGCATGGGACGTCTCATTGCCGACGCCGGCGGACGATACGTTTTCGCCGACGACAAGAGCAGCGGTTCCTTGCCTGGCGTGCCGGAGAAGGTGATGTCGTCAGCGCAAGACGCCGACTGCTGGTTTTTCGTCTACAACGGCATGAAAGCACCCGACCGCAAGTTCCTGCTTGACGAATATAAGGGCTACGAAATGATAAAGGCGTTCAAGGAAGGCAATGTTTATGAGTGCGGATCGACAACGGGAATACCGTACTTTGAGGAAATTTCGTTCAGACCGGACTCTCTCCTGTTCGACTTTGCCAAAATCTTCCATCCCGACATCTACCATAACGCCCACACTCGCTACTATAAGAAGATGGAATAAGCCCTAAAAAGCCCTTTTCAAGGGCAAAAAGCACAAAAAACAGCATTTTTCTTCAAAAAAAACGCTCAAACATTTGGTGGTATAAAAAATTAAAGCTACCTTTGCACTCGCAATTGAGAAACAGTGCTCCGGTTAAACTTTTAATCGTATGGAAGTTTGGGTGAGTGGCTGAAACCAGTAGTTTGCTAAACTGCCGTACGGGTAACCGTACCGGGGGTTCGAATCCCCCAGCTTCCGCTGATTTCTTATTGCAAAACATAACCGCGGTGGATTCATCTAATGGTTAGGATACAAGATTCTCAATCTTGGCATAGGGGTTCGATTCCCCTATCCACTACCACTAAGCGGCAAGCGGTTATGACACAAAACATTGATGGTGGATTCATCTAATGGTTAGGATACAAGATTCTCAATCTTGGCATAGGGGTTCGATTCCCCTATCCACTACCAACAAAAGGCGGTAAACGAATGCTCGTTTACCGCCTTTTTCGTTATCAGCACGTTCCACATTTGTTTTAAAGAATAAACAAGAGAGTGTGTCAAAAGTAAAGAAATTCTTACTTTTGACACTCTCTCTTATTCTTCATGTCGCTAAATATGCTTCTTTGACACGTTCCTCTTCCATACCGCGAACCAAACTATGGCTATGCATAATGCCATGCCGCCCACGGCGTAGCCCACACTGTACGGCAGTCCGAAGGCCGTATTCGACACCATGAGAAAAGTGGTGCATACGGTGGTCATGAACAGAGCCGGAATGAGTGTGATGACGTACGGCTTATTCTCGTGCACGAGATAGACGGTGATGGTCCAGAGGGCGAAAACGGAGAGCGTCTGGTTAGCCCAGCCGAAGTACTGCCAGATGGTGTTGAAGCCGTCGGGATTTTCCATCTGCCAAACGAGCATGGCAAAGGATGCAGCGAAGAGAGGCACACAGATGTAGAGGCGATTCTTCTTAGGACACTGGTTGAGCCTCAACGCCTGGGCAATGATCAGACGGGCAGAACGGAACGCCGTGTCTCCACTCGTTATCGGGGCAGCCACAACACCGAGCATGGCGAGCACGCCGCCAAGCAGACCGAGCCAGTCCTTGCACACGAGATTTACCACCATCGGGGCGGAGGTAAGAAAACCCTTGTCGGCGGCGCCGGCTATCTGCTCGTAGCCCGGCTGCGGCGCATCATAGAAAAACCACATCGACACGGTGGCCCATACGAGAGCCACAAGTCCCTCGGTTATCATCGCACCGTAGAATATCGGGCGGCCCTTGCGCTCTGACCGCAGACAACGCGCCATGAGCGGACTCTGCGTGGCGTGGAAACCGCTGATGGCTCCGCAGGCGATGGTGATGAAGAGACAAGGGAAGATGCTGTCGGTGAAGGTAGAAGGGCTGGCAGCCTTCCCCATGTTGCCGAGACCGTCCCACAACTCCGGCAGCTGCGGCATGCGCACCACAAGCACCGCCACGAGCGCCACTGCCATGAACAGCAGCGAGAAGGAGAAGAGAGGATACACCTTGCCGATTATCTTGTCAATAGGCAACATGGTGGCCACGACGTAGTAGGCAAAGATGAGCACTATCCACAGCGTAGTGGAGCCCCAAATACCGTGCAGAATCTCTGCCGGAGAGTAGACAAACACAGTACCTAACATGACAAGCAGGAATACGGCGAACGCCAACAACACCTTCGACGCGCCACCGCCGAGATACTTCCGCACAAGCTCGGGCAGGTCGCAGCCACCATTGCGCATGGAGAGCATGCCAGTGAAATAGTCGTGAACGGCTCCGGCGAAAATGCAGCCGAAGACAATCCACAAATACGCAGCCGGACCAAACTTGGCACCCATGATGGCACCAAAGATGGGACCTGTGCCGGCGATGTTGAGAAACTGTATCATGAACACTTTCCAGTAGGGCATGGCAACATAGTCCATGCCGTCGGCCTTTGCCACTGCTGGCGTGGGACGGTCATCGGGCGAGAATACGTGCTCCACGAAGCTGCCATATACAAGATAGCCCACAACAAGGGCTGCGAGAGAGATAAAGAATGTTATCATTACACCTTATTTTTAGTTATTGGGAAACAATTACTTAGTTAGACAAATATAACTATATTATGTATAATCTGTACGCAGGAGAATGTTCTTTTAACAAAGATTATACAAGAACACGGATGCTTGTAACCACTCAAAACTTTTACACTCTCCTACTATATCAATTCAAAACTGAACAACGCCAAGTCAAATTGAATAATTCAAAATTCGGACGCCGTCCGCCATGCAAATATCGTACAAAGAGTAAAAAGCTGTTACAAAATAAAAATTGATTCTGGAGTTCTGGTTTGATGTTTTTACGGTGTTCTGCTGTGCAAACAGCACCCGAGCATAACAATAGCGCCACTTTTATCATGCAATAGTGCCACTATTAGAGTGTAAAAGTGGCGCTATTGCATGATAAAAGTGGCACTATTAGAGTGTAAAAGTGGCGCTATTGCAACACAAATAGGCTTATTGCAGCTTCTTTTTTTTGCACACTTTCCTCACAAATATTCTAATTCACTGTGTATAAACCGTTTATCCTTGCACGCTCAAAACTCAAGAATTTCGCACCAAAGATTTTGTTGTGCGCCGAACTCATAGTATTGAGCATCAGAAATGCAAATATTGTCTTCCCAAGCATCAACTTTACACCTATTAAACGAAAAGAAACGAGGGAGCAACAGCAATGAGAAGATTTTGTGGCAGGACTTACTTTTCTTCCGCAATTTGCGTGATGCGCCTGATGTTTCTGTTGCGTTGCTTGATGATGAGCGGAACACGTTCTACCACCACCATAGAAGTGTCGAGGCCCAATGCCTTAGGCTCGTCGATGCCTATCTTGCTGATAAGAGCGTAGAAAGTCATCAACAAGTTCTGCTGACGGTTGGCGGAACTCTCCGGATAATATACACGATGAATGATGATGAACCGGAAATCGCCAGGTATTCCGTTCTTACGAAGCGAAGGATAGGTGCTTCTTAAATCTACCTTCTTGCTTGCCACAAGGTCTTCCACCACTTGTCGCAGATAAAGACTCACACGTGGTTCTATGCGGAAACCTATGTGCATCGTAATGCTGTAGAGGGTGTTGGGAATCAGGGGCTCGCAGCTGTACTCGAGCGTGTCTGGAGTATCTACAAACTCCATATTTATAAACCAGTAATGATCGGCACGCTTGGGCTGCTTGTTGATGATGGAATAGAGCAGTTTGTCGTCTACGGCGCCTTCCTTGTCGGCATGGTTTACATAGACAAGATTGGAGGCGTACTTGGGGATGCTCTCGTCGGCTTTGATGTCGGAGATAATCTGATAATAGTCATCCAGCGGTTTGGTGCAGACATAATGGCGTCGTATCTTCATGGCCCGAACCCATACATACATCATCAGGAACAGGATTCCGCCAATGAGCATCGTACACCATCCTCCAGCGAGAAACTTCGACAGGTTAGCTGCCAGGAAGATTGCCTCGATGGTGCAGTATGCGCCCATAAACAATATCGTGAGGACTCGCGACACGCCCTTGCTGTGCAGGTAGAAACCGAGCAGAAGGGTGGTCATCAGCATGGTGATGGTGATGGCGAGTCCGTAGGCTGCCTCCATGTGTGAGGAGTCGCGAAAGAGCAGGATGATGAGAACCACGCCAATGTACATGGCAAAGTTGATCATCGGGATATAGAGCTGTCCCTTTACATGGGTAGGATGCTTGATTCGCATACGCGGCCAGAAGTGCAGGTTCATGGCTTCGCTCAATATGGAGAAGGTGCCGCTGATAAGTGCCTGGCTTGCCACGATTGCCGCACCCGTTGCCATGATGATGGCGAAGAACAGCATGCTCTGCGGCATGATGGAAAAGAATGGATTTACGGACATTGCTGTCGGAACATTGTTCAGCACCCATGCTCCCTGTCCCAGATAGTTAAGAATGAGCATGGTCTTTACAAAGGCCCAGCTTATAGTGATGTTCTTCCTGCCACAATGTCCCAAGTCGGAGTAGAGAGCCTCAGCACCGGTGGTACAAAGAAATACGGCACCCAGGATTAAGAACCATTCAGGTGATTGTGCCAGCAGAGCAATAGCGTAGTAGGGATTGAAGGCTTTGAGTATCAGAGGGTAAGATGTGATGCTGACTGCTCCCGTCACGCCCAGCAGCAGAAACCATAACAGCATGAACACTCCAAACGACTTACCTATGCTCTCTGTGCCAAACCGTTGCACGAAGAAGATGATGGTGATGATGGCAAGTGTAATTGGGATGACCGGCAGATCAGGACTGATGCTTTCGAGTCCTTCGATGGCTGTGGTAACCGTAATGGCTGGGGTGATGATTCCGTCAGCCAACAAGGTGCTTGCGCCGATAATAGCCAATATGTAAATCCACTTGCTCTTGAGTCGGCGCAGCAGGGCGTAAAGGGCGAGAATGCCTCCTTCGCCATTGTTGTCGGCTCGCAGAGCCACGCATACGTATTTGATGGTGGTCTGTAGGGTGAGTGTCCAGATGATGCAGGATAATGCGCCCAGTATGGTGCTCTCGTTGATGGTTTCGCCTGTATGGAGGATGGCCTTCATCACATATAGGGGTGATGTTCCGATGTCGCCAAACACGATGCCTAATGTGACGAGTAGCCCCAGGAAGCCAACTCGATGATGATTGAAGGCTACCGATTTTTCTGTCTCTTCTCTCATTTTAATTCTCTTTAATTCTCTTTTTATTAAAAAAATGTTATCCTTTAGATTATTAAATTTGCGTGCAAAGGTATAAACATGAGAGGTAAGACAGGATTTGTTTAACAAAATTTATCTGATTTAACATATGATGCAAGACATGTAGAGAATTACAAGAGGAATATAAGAATGGTGCGTATGAATGAGAATGACTTATCATTTTGGTAGTTTTTGGCAGTTTTCTGGTATCTGATACATCAGCATTTTCCCATACTTTTGCAGTCGGAATAATGAAGGTAAATATATAATGAAATATTACAGGTATAGACAAACGCTTTTATGCGACTTGTTGTATTGAGTACGAACCTCTTTACGTCAACTCTTTGGATAGTAGATACTCATGAGAGAACGGATGATTTCGCTGTACAGATAACCGAACAATCGACACTTTAGACCGAGGGTCGAGTCGACTACAGATGACAATGTGGAGTCAAATTGCTCCATGATTGAAAATATTCCTCCAAAAGGAGTGAGTTTCTCAGATTTAATTTGTATCTTCGCCATGTCTCATATCAGAAAATAGAATATAGAAACTATGAATAAGAAAATGCTTATAACGTTTCTATGCTTCTCGGCTATATCACCGATGATGGCACAGGATATCAAGGGAAAGATTGTGGATGAGAAGGGTCAACCATTGGCATTTGCCAATGTTGTACTACTGAACAGGCAGGATTCGGCTTTTGTGAAAGGTGTGGTAAGCGGTGAGGATGGACATTTTGCCATCGATCAGCCTTGCAACAATGGAATAATCAAGGTTACGTCTGTTGGATACAAGACAGTATGGAAGGATTGTGCGGGAGAGAATGCCGGTGTGATAAAGATGATGGCAGACAGCAAGATGTTGGGAGAAGTGGTGGTGAAGTCGTCTCTGCCTAAGACCATCCTTAAGAATGGCGGAATGACAACAACCGTTGCCGGATCTGTACTTGAAAAGGCAGGAACTATGGAGCATCTGCTCGACCGCATACCTAACGTATCTGCACAGAATGGCAACATCAAGGTGTTTGGTCGTGGCGAGCCTATCATCTATATCAATGGACGACAGATGAGAGACAGAAGCGAACTCGACCGTTTGAGTTCGGACAACATCAGGTCGGTTGAAGTAATATCCAACCCTGGCGCTCGTTATGCTGCAAGCACGAAAGCTGTTATACGTATCACCACAAAGAAGATACAAGGCGATGGATTCGGATTTGATGCTACAACAGAAGGATCGTACGACGAGAAAAAGAACATGGGAGGATATGGCAGGCTGAATATTTATTACCGCAAGCAAGGATTGGAGCTTGGTGCTTACGCCTATGGCGCAAAACAATCGTCGCCAGACGAGAAGGACTTGCAGCAAATGACATATCTTGACAAGACATGGAACCAACAGGACAAAACACGTTGGAAGAACAAAACCGAAACTTTTAGTTCTCGACTGAATGTCAGTTATCAGTTTGACGACAACAATTCGTTGGGAGCAAGCTTTAGTTTCTTGCGCAATCCAAAGCTGATAACGGACGGAAAGACGGAAGGCTCTGTACTGAGAGATGAAGTATTGACGGAGACCAACACTTCTATTAGATCGGAGTTTGGGCAGAATAGCAACTTGTCAAGTAATATATATTATGTAGGTAAGGTAGGTAAATTGGGTATTGACTTCAATACCGATTGGTTTTGGTCGAAAGGAAACAATAAAAACAATATAGATGAATATTATCAGGAAGTGAACTCGGATATGCAAAACCAACTTGTAAACAGTACCACTTCAAAGTACAACCGCCTGATAGCTTCCAAAATGGTGCTCTCTTATCCGCTTTTGGGTGGTGACTTGTCGGTAGGAGGCGAGTATTCGTTCACCAATCGTAACACCAACTATGCCATCATACCAAACACTCTTTCCGACAATGTAAGAGACCGCATTAAAGAGGGCATGTCTTCTGCGTTCGTTATCTATAGTCGTGACTTTGGCAAGCTGAACATGGAAGCTGGATTGCGATACGAGAATGTTGATTTCAAATATTATGACGATGGTAAGTATATGGCGGAGCAAAGCAAGAATTACGGCAATTGGTTTCCGTCTCTCAGCCTTTCGATGCCGTTTGGCAATGTACAGATGCAGCTGAGCTATGCAGCCGACATCGATCGTCCTAACTACTGGGTATTAAGAAGCGGTGTGCAATATAGCAATCATTATACATACGAAACCGGTAATCCGTTTCTTGTCTCAGAGATTTCAAGAGATATCAGTTACGACCTCGCCTATAAATGGTTGACTTTCAACTTGACTTATGAACATGTATCCGATCCGATATATCAGACAGTAGAGATGTATAAGGACAATGCCACCATAGGATTGATGAGGATGATAAATGGCAAATCTTACAACAATGTGTCTTCTATGCTCAACTTGCAGCCTACCTTTGGCATCTGGCATCCTATGCTGTCAGCTATGGTTGAGAAGCAATGGTTCAAGTTGGAGACAAGGGACGGACTGTATCTTAACAAACCTGTAGCTGAGCTCAAACTCGACAATACCTTCGATACGAAATGGGCGATGTTCTCCGTTATGATGACTTACATCACAAAGGGATACGAGGAGAACCATTATATCTACAAACCGATGTTCAATACCGACTTGTCTATATACAAAGGCTTCCTGAAGGACTGCTTGACTTTCCAACTTTATGTCAACGACGTGTTTGGCACGAACGACAGTCACATCATAGGCAAATACGGCAAACTGAAGGAAACAATCTTTGATGAATTCTCTACAAGCAAAATATCACTGACTGTCCACTATAAATTCAATACTACGAGAAGCAAGTATAAGGGAACGGGTGCAGGAGAAAGTCAGAAGAACAGAATGTAAGGGATTGTTGTTTCCTTGGGACTTCCAAAAACAAAAAATCGGTCAAGCAAAGATGAAAACTCTTTGCTTGACCGATTTTTTATTGTTCTTCCTTTATATATTCTATTATTTGTTTTTCCAAAAGCAGAAGATCGGTAGTTATTACATCCCATACAACATTATTATCAACCTGAAAATACTCATGAACAATATAATTTCTCATGCCATTCACCTGTTTCCAAGGAGTATTGGGATGCGCTTCTCGAAATTCTTCAGTTAGCATATTAGAGGCTTCGCCAAGAATCTCGATATTTTTAACTACGGCATAGTACATCATATCATCAGCAATAAAATCATCAAAAGTCTTTCCTTTTGTATAACGCCTGATACGTTCTATAGCTTGTAAGATATGTTCAAGCCGACTTTTATCTCTAATTCGTTCTCTCATACACTAAGATTTTATCTCGTTCGGCAGACTCTTTAGCGAAAGGCAGTAGGGTTCCATCTGAAACTAAATCAACCTTTCTGCCTAACAGTTCTTCTAAATCACTCCACATTCCAAAGAATTTCAAACCTATTGGTTTGCTTTTATCCAAAGAAACAATAATGTCAACATCACTATCCGGAGTCTCTTCTCCTCTTGAGAAAGAGCCGAATAGCCATGCTTTCAGCACAGGTTGAGTACTGAAATAATTGCGCAGTGCTTCTATAATGGCAGATTTTCTCATATGGGTATTGTCTATTATATTATGTTGTGGCAAATATACAAATAATTATCGAAATATCCATTCTAACCTATTTGTTTTTCTGATAATAATGTAAATACAATGTTCATCTTTGCTTGACCGATATTCTTTCTATCTGATTATCCATTCCGTAATGTTCCGTTCGTCCTTCACACTGAAAGCGATTCCTACTTTCACCACTTTCTTGCCACTCAGAGCGAATGCGTCAGCATAACGCTTTGCCTCTATTTGCTCAAGTGCCTCATTTGCTGACTTGTCAAACTTCAGTTCCATGATGAACACATGGTCATGGGTTTCGAGAGTGATGTCGGTGCGCCCCTTTGCCGTGCGCTGCTCCACAAGGATGCGATAGTCTGTCAGAAGGGCGAAGATGATGTAGAGCATCTGCTGATAATGACCCTCATAGAGCGTGTTGTCGCAATAAGGCACAGTAGCAAGGAAAGTCTGAAGCAAACTCAATGCTCCGTCAATGTCACCACTGTTTATGAAAGCCGACATTCGAGCTATTACAACCTTGCCTTCATCTATCTCCGTTGTAACATAATTCGGCAACAGACTCTCATACAGTCCGATGCTTATTTCCTTATTTGGTATGTCTAGTTTGTAGAGTTTCAGCTCATTGTCATAGTCCTTTATCGTAACGTATCCGCTCTGGTATAGCAATGGTATAATGGACGTCATGTTCTCCGTGGGGGCATCGAACGACGACAGCTTGGCGTAGATATTGCCGATGCTTGAGGGGAGAACCTTAAACTTGCGCATCATTTCTATCAAGAATGTCGGTGTGCCCGACCCAAACCAATAAGCCCCGATTTTCTCTTTTGAGAAACAATTCAGCAGACTGTAAGGATTGAATATGTCGGGCGACGGATATGTGAAATGATAGCCGTCGTAATTGTCTGTAAGCTGCAGTATAGCTTCCTCTCTGGTGACGGACATTTTTTCGGCAAGACGGTCAATGTCGTCAGACATCTGCGTGAGCAATTCTTCTTTGGTGATACCGCAAATGCCGGCATAGGCTTCGTCCATGCTGATATTGGTGATGTTGTTCAGCTCGCTGAAGATGCTGAGTTGCGAGAATTTTGTGATACCCGTCAGGAACACGAAGCGTAGCATCGGCTCACACTGCTTCAACGGACTGTAGAAGTTGCGCATAAGATATCGCAAGCTCTCAAGCCGCTCGTCCTGATGAACCACATCCAGCAACGGAGCGTCATACTCGTCGATAAGCACAACCACCTGCTTGCCGGTCTTCTTATAGACGGAAGAAATGAGGTTTGCAAGGCGCACATTGGCATCCACAGCGTCACACTCGATGCCGAACCTGCGTT
>ERZ1031020.114-NODE-114-length-44636-cov-11.604944_pt1 | contig 44636 bp, 17 predicted proteins | sample MGYA00517109_ERZ1031020 | MGnify/ENA primary metagenome ERZ1031020 (study PRJEB33719, sample SAMN04261270) | wastewater metagenome | biome: rural village; feature: human; material: feces | host: Homo sapiens | place: El Salvador | collected 2013-01-07 ... | reverse complement strand
ATTGAGATTACCAACTTTTATAAAGACTTTCTTATCCCGAACTCAGGTTATTAATAACAACCCGAACCTCGTAGGCAACTCAGCCAACAACTCGTCAGACAACACCACCTACTTCAAGGAGAAGGGTTGGACGGTTCATCCGGTTACAAGACTCAGCAAGTAAAAACAACATTATTAAATATTAGCAAATACTATTATGAAACATATAAGCAAATTGGCATCCGTATTCTGCGCCGCCGCTTTAGCGATGACAGCACTGACCGGATGCGAGGGCAGCGACATATTCAACGTTAACGGTCCCGACTGGCTTACAGAACGCGCCGACTCCATCGCCAATGCCAACAAGGGTCAGGCTGCGAAGATTTCGCCGACCACACTCGGAAATACGGACTGCTCATCAGCATGGTGGGAAGCTCACCTCGATCAGGACATCAAGATTGAGAACAACAAGGTCTACTCCACCACCTTCACCAACTACTCTTCACTTGCAAGCAACTGGAACAACTACGTAGTGGTGCTCCGCAAGGCTGACAAGACAGAGTATTGCTGCCTCCGCTCGGACGACTACGGCTGGGGCGACAGCTACGCATCCTGCACTCACAGCAACACAGCTTCAGGCGACTGGGCAAGCTGGCTCGCTCAGATGAACGGCGCAAAGGTTACGGTCACAGTAACCAACTATGGTGACAACACCTGCGACGTTGTGGCTGACGTAGTAGGAACAGAAGGTATGGTTTCGCAGCAGAAGTATACCGGCATCCCCGTTGAGTCGGCTGACCTTTATCTCGACTTCACAGTTGACGGATGTTACTACGTCTTCGACAAGGATGAGATGGACGTGACAGACGCCGTTGACCAGCAGCCTGTCTCAATGGAACTTACTGATGTTCCGGCAGAGGTTAACCTCGGTACTGAGCTTTCTGATTTCACATCACAGATCAAGGCTAAGGTTACATACGACGGCGGAACAGTCAAGGAGATTTCAGCAAGCGACCTTACGTTCATGGTAGTGCCCGACTTCAATACTCTCGGCGACAAGTATATCGTTGCTACGCTCAACAAGACTCTCCTCAACAAGCAGGCTGACAAGACCATCAACGCAAGCACAGCCTTCAAGGTGGTGGACACTCCTGTGAAGATTGAGGTGGCAAGCAAGCCGAAGCACACCAACTATTACTTCTACAACTCAAGCGCCATCCTCGGCGTAAAGCGCACACTGGCATTCGACGCTACTGGTTTGGAGGTGAAGGGAACTTATCAGGACGGACGTACAGAGATGCTCGACAACTCGAAGCTCACCTTCTCCACTGTTCCTGCAAAGGCTGGCGAGCATAAGGTGATCATCACTGCCAACGGTGGCAAGACTGCTGAGGTGACAGTTAAGGTGAACGAGTCGAAGGTTACTGCCGCCACTCCGGAGCCAACCTCTCTCGGTGCAGCCAACTGCTCTGACGCGTTCTGGTCAGTATTCACAGACGACATCAAGGTTCCGGCTGGCGCAACTCGCGAGTTCAACTTCACCAACTACACATCTGGTGCAGGCAACTGGAACAACTACGTGGTTATCCTCCGCGATGCAGCCAAGACAGCTCCCGAATATGGAGTTGTACGTGCCGACGACTACGGCTGGGGCAACGGCTACGCAGCTTGCACCCCGATAGGCACTCAGCTCGAATCGTACGCAGACTGGGCAGGATGGCTCGCTGCAATGAACGGCGCCAAGGTTAAGCTCTACGTCACAAACTGCAACAACGGCACCGCTGACATCCAGGCCATTGTTACCGGCAATGACGGCACAGAGACCTATCAGTCTTACCTCGGCATCAACACCATCAACCCGAACGACCTCTACGTTTCGTTCACAGTGGACGGCAGCCACCTCGTATTCGGCTCAGCTGCCAAGGCAAGAAGACATAAGTAAAATCAGTTGAGAGTTGAGAGTTGGAAGTTGAAAGTTATGATTACCATTGATAAAAATATTGATACGTTACATATCATAACTCTCAACTCCCAACTCTCAATTTTCAAATTTAAAATATTCCTATGAAGAATCTATTAATTCCCATATTCGCATTCTCCGCTCTCTCTTCCGCAGCGCAGACCACAGTCACCGACGCTGACTTGCAGGGAGTTTACAGCGCTCGCCAATATAACAAGCGCGTGGTTTGTCATGACCCTTCCATCGTCATTGACAACATCACAAATCCCGCATCCCCTACATATTATATATATGGCTCTCATCTTGGCAAGGGCAAGACCACTGCCGCTGAGCACTATCAGGAGTGGACCATATTTAAGGCTGACGAGAGCAACGCCACTGCCACCAACAGCCTCTTCTGCAATCTGAGTGGCACGCTCGTCAACTATTCTGACGCTTACGCCACACACGCCGTGACATCCGTCAAGGACCATGCGGGCAAGACCGTTACGTTCGGCAACTTCGACGCTCACGGATGGCAGAAGAAAGGCAATACCGTGAAGGGCATGCAGTGGGCACCCGACGTCATATACAACAAGACGATGAAGAAGTGGTGTATGTATATGAGCCTCAACGGTGACAACTGGGCTTCGAGCATTGTCTGCTTCACAAGCGACAACATAGAAGGTCCGTGGAAATATCAGGGTCCGGTGGTATTCTCCGGCTTCTTGGGCAAGTATGCCCACAATGGATATGCGGCTGCCGACGACTGGAAGAACACCGACTTCACCATTGCCACAGGCGAAACCTCCCTGCCCGAGCGATATAATGTAGGCGACAAGTGGGGATCGTTCTGGCCTAACTGCATCGACCCGTGCGTCTTCTACGACGATCAGGACAATCTGTGGATGAGCTACGGATCATGGTCAGGCGGCATCTTCCTGCTGCGTCTCGACAAGAACAACGGTCTGCGCGACTATACTTACACATATCCTTACGAGGTTAATGGCAAAGCAGCTACATCCGCTGCTGCCAGCGCCAACACCACAAGCGACCCCTACTTCGGCAAGAAGATAGCCGGTGGCTATTATGTTTCGGGCGAGGCAAGCTACGTAGAGAAGATTGGTTCACACTATTTCCTCTTCATGAGCTACGGCGGACTCGTCAGCACCGGCGGCTATCAGATGCGCGTATTCCGTTCGGACAATCCCGAAGGACCTTACGTTGACTGCAACGGCACATCAGCTGTCTTCAACCGCTACCTTATGAACTACAGCGCCACTGCAGTCGACAACCGCGGCGTGCTGCTCTTCGGAGGCTATAAGTGGGATCCGATGTCGGGTGCTGAGATTGCGCAGGGTCACAACTCTGCCTTCACAGACAAGGAAGGACGCTCGTTCGTGGTCTATCACTCACGCTTCACCAACAAGGGCGAAGGTCATGAGGTTCGCGTTCATCAGCTCTTCCTCAACGATGAGGGTTGGATTATGGCTGCTCCGTTCGAGTTTGACGGCGAGACAATCACCAACAACGACATCGCCACTAAGGCTTCCATCGCAGACACCGAGATAGCCGGCGACTATCAGTTCCTCCGCCATGAGTACGGTCAGAACACGGAAGCCAAGGCATACGAGTCGCCCGTCAACATCCGCCTCAATGCCGACGGCACCATCAGCGGTGCCGAGAACGGCACATGGGAGCGCACAGCAGGCACTGACTATATAGCTCTTACCATTGACGACGTGGTTTATCGTGGCGTACTGGTTCGCCAGACCATCGATTATACCAATATCACCGCCATCGCCATCGCTGCTCTCTCTTCATCAAGCGGTTCCACCACATTGGGTCAGAAGAGCTATACAAAGCAGCAGGAGGTTTGGGCTGTGAAGGCTGACGCTAAGGCTGCCATCAAGTACACAGCCAACAAGATTAACCTTCCGTTCGACGACGGCACTGTTCTGGAAGAGACTCCGGTTCTGCCCACAGAGGGTAAGCTCGGCACTAACATCTCATGGAAGTCGAGCGACGAGAGCATCCTCACAAGCGACGGAAAGGTAAAGGGTCAGGGTGAAGTGACGATGACAATGATAGTCTCAAAGGACGATTATGTATACACTAAAGACTACACCATAGTTGTGGAGGCAGAAGCAGAGAAGGACGCTGACGTTTACTTCCCCGAGTCGATGGAGAAGAACACCTCAGCAGCCTGGTGGACCAACTTCTCGAAGGACTATTACACTCTCAAGAAGGGCGGCAAGGCTGAACTGAAGTTCTATAACTACAGCAACAAGCAGGCAAACTGGAACAACTGGTGCCTCGTGGCTGCCAATGCTGAGCGCGGTGCTGAGGGATATGGCGAACATTTCGTTCTCCGTAACGACAACTACGGATGGTTCACTGTTGCAGGTGGCAATACTGCTGACAACTCATCCAACGTTGAGTTTACCCTCCAGAGCGACTACAACTGGGACACATTCCTTGACGATATGGACGGTTCGTTAGTGGATATGAACGTAGAGTTCACCGGCAATGTGGTGAAGATGACATCCACCATCACCACTACCACAAAGAAGGTCTACAACTATTCGTTCAGCATGAAGCTTACACAGCCTAAGGACAAGGTGGTATTGTTCTTCGTTAACGAAGGTTCGTACATCGACGGATCAAGCTTAGCCACTGGCATCAACTCTCCGTACGTCATCACCAAGAAGGCTGAGGGCAACGGCAAGTGGTATAATCTGAACGGTCAGCAGGTGGACAGCTCATACAAGGGCATCGTAATTGTGAATGGACGCAAGTTCGTTAATAAGTAAAAACATTCATAAGAGATACTCTATTAAATATGAATCTCAAGAAATACATCTATGGAGCAGTGGTTCTTGCCACTGCCCCATTCTTTAATACGGCTCAGGCAAGCGCCCAGACGGCTCCTCTCGCTGTCGATACGCCAATGGTGCACGACCCCGTGATGGCTTTCGAGGACGGTCAGTATTATCTCTACTGCACCGGACACGGCATCACGCAGATGACATCCTCGGACCGCCGCCACTGGACCATCAAACCTGAAGGCTTACTGACGGAAGGCAAGATACCGGCATGGACCCGCGACAGCGTTCCTGGATTTGAGACTCACATTTGGGCTCCCGACGTCATCAAGTATCGCGGCAAGTGGTATATGGCTTACTCTTGCTCCACTTTCGGCAAGAATACGTCGGCTATAGGATTGCTCAGCAATACGTCGCTCGCCAATGCGGACGGATGGAAGGACGAGGGTTGCATCGTGGCTTCTAAGGGAGACCGCGACAACTGGAACGCCATCGACCCTAACTTCATCGTTGACAAGAAGGGCAACGCTTGGATGACGTGGGGATCGTTCTGGGACGGCATCCAGCTCATACAGCTCGACCGCTCCTTACACGTAAAGCGTGGCGCCAAGCCCGTTACCATAGCAAGACGTCATGCCGTGGGCGACACCACTGCCGAACCTAATCCTACATCAGAGTTTGCCGGCACCAATGCCATTGAAGCTCCATTCATAATGCAGCACGACGGATATTATTATCTGTTCGTAAGCTGGGACTACTGCTGCCGCGGCGCAAAGAGCAACTACCGTGTGGCAGTGGGAAGAAGCAAGAAAGTGGCTGGTCCTTACCTCGACCGCAACGGCAAGGATATGCGTGATGGTGGCGGCACCATCTTCCTTGAAGGCGACAAGCGTGAGTTTGAGGCAGCAGGACACTGCGCAGCTTACTCGTTTGCAGACGGCGACTGGTTTGTCTGCCACGGCTACAGCATGCAGAAGAACGGCGCCCCGCTGCTCATACAGAAGAAGATAAGTTGGACTGCTGACGGTTGGCCAACTCTTTAACACTCAACCATTCCATAAACAACAAAAGATAAAAGAAAAAAATGAAGCCAAATAACATTCTCCTCTCGGCGTTGCTTGCCTCTGCTTTAACGGCAAACGCCCAAGTGAAGATAAACGTTGATGTAGCCAATCCCGGCGTTAAGGTGTCGCCTAATCTCTACGGCATCTTCTTCGAGGACATCAATCATGCTGCGGACGGCGGCCTCTACGCCGAGCTTATCAGCAACCGCTCTTTCGAGGACAGCGACAACACCACTCCCACATGGCGCACAAAGGCTGCTGACGGAGCCACCATCTCTACGCAACTCGTCAGCAAGGTTCTGCTCAACAACGCTCAGGGCAAGGCTCTTCAGATAAACGTCGCTGCACGTCAGAACGCCACTGCCTCTCTCGTCAACGAGGGTTTCTGGGGCATCAATGCCGTGCAGGGCAGAACTTACAAGTTGTCTCTTTGGGCTAAAGGAAGCTACAAGGGCAGCGTTAAGGCTCGCCTCGTCAGCGCCGACGGCAAGAGCGTGTATGCCGAGACAGCCGTAGACGCTAAGATGGGAAAGAAGTGGAGCAAGTTCACTGCCTCTCTTACTGCCAACGCCAACGACCCTAAAGCTCAGTTCGAGCTGGTCTTCGACGGCAAGGGCACCATCACATTGGACGTTGTCAGCCTCTTCCCGCCTACATTCAAGAATCGCGAGAACGGTCTGCGCCCCGACCTTGCACAGCTTCTCTATAACATACGTCCCAAGTTCGTACGCTTCCCCGGCGGTTGCTACGTGGAAGGACAGGAGTCGCCTGAGAACGCTTTCCATTGGGAGAAGACCATCGGTCCCATCGAAGAACGTCCGGGACACAAGAACGTCAACTGGCGTTATCGCACAAGCGACGGTATGGGATTTGACGAATACCTGCAGCTTGCCGAGGACCTCAACGCCAAACCGCTCTACGTGGTGAACGTAGGACTGTGGCACGGTGGCATGACTCCCGTGGACAGCATCCAGCCTTGGATTGACGAATGTATGAACGCTTTGGAGTATGCCAATGGTCCTGTCACAAGCAAGTACGGTGCGCTGCGTGCAAAGAACGGTCATCCAGAGCCTTACAACATCGAGTATCTCGAGATTGGCAATGAGAACAACCAGCCCGACCCTGCCCTTCAGAGCGACCATTACTATGAGCGCTTCAAGAAGTTCAAGGATGCTGTCCTCGCCAAGTATCCCAACATGCACCTCATCGGCAACGTAGTGGCATGGGGTGATGACAATCCCACATGGGACAGCAACGAAAGCGTGGAGCTGCTCGACGAGCACTACTATCGCAATCCGGCTTGGTTTGCCGAGAACTTCCACAAGTACGACGGTTACGACCGTAAGGGATCTGAGATTTACGTCGGCGAGTATGCCGTCACACAGGGCTTCGGCAATATGGGATCTCTTGATGCCGCTCTCGGCGAGGCTGTCTATATGATGGGCATCGAGAACAACAGCGACATCGTTACGATGGCATCATACGCTCCCATCTTCGCCAACCTCAACGACCGTATGTGGGCACCTGACATGATTCAGTTTACGTCCGACCGTGTGTTCGGCACACCGTCTTACTACGTTCAGAACCTCATGGCTAACAACGTGGGCACTCGTGTGCTCAACGTAAAGCAGGACAATCCTTATTCTTACGGAGAGTCGCAGGTCAAGCCAGCCGTATGCCGCGTGGGTATGGGCACATGGGCTACGCAGGCTTCATTCGAAGACAAGGGCTACACAGATGCTGAGGGCAAGGCTCTGCCTATGACTCTGCAGCAACTTCCCACAGACATTAACGGCGACTGGAAGGTTGACGGTGGCATCATCAAGCAGACGTCCAATGGCGAGAGCTGCATACGTCTCAACCCCGGTGAGATTACTGCTGACGGCTATATATATAAGGTAAGAGCACGCAAGGACTCAGGCAACGAGGGCTTCATGCTTATCTTTAATTACGTGGACGACAAGAACTACTGCTGGCTCAACCTTGGCGGATGGAACAACACGCAGCACGGCATCGAGCAGATTGTCGGCGGCGCAAAGGGTCAGGCTGCCACTGTCTCAGGAACCATTGAGACGGGGCGCTGGTACGACATCGAGCTGAAGGTGGTTGGCGACAGCGTCTACGCAAGTCTTGACGGCAAGCAGATATTCGCCACAAAGCTCCGCGCCAACACGCTGCCTGGCGTATTCTCCACAGCCACTCTCGACGAAAATACCGGCGAGGTTATCCTTAAGGTTGCCAACACCAGCAGTGAGAACACCACAGCAGAAATCTGTCTCCAGGGCAAGACCATCAAGGGCGCCAAGCTAATCCGCCTCACAGCCAAGAACGGTCAGGAAGAAAACACCATCGACAACCCCACAAACGTCCACCCCACCGAGACGTTTGTCACCACTTCTTCCGATGGCGGCGTAGTGGAGATTCCGGCTAACTCGCTGAATATCTTCCGCCTTAAATAAGAATGTAACACGCTATTCTTATAATAAGAAAAAAACACAAACAAGTTACTCCTTGAAAGGCAAAAGCATTAAAACTGTTAATGTTTTGTCCTTTTAAGGAGTTTTTTTATGATATATCGCACTTAAGCCATTAACATAATATAACAATATTACTTTAAAAAAACAACATGCAATAGCATTGTAATTATTGCATTTTTTATAATTTTGCAGTCAGAATATGTTGGGATTAGGCATTATCCTTCAACGAATTAACATAAATCAAGTCAGGATTACAAACGATTTTACGGTAAGTGAAATATCTTATAGTGATAATTACAATGATTTCATGCTTCGCTATGGACACGGTAGCTCAGGTTAAGACCACTGACAGCACCTTTGTCCGAAATTCGCGTCCCATCCAATTTATTGTAAACAGAATGAACATCAGCGATCAAGACAGGAAGTGGATAACAGAAGTCCTCATTCCTCAACTTGAAGCTTTGGGCGATAGAGGTATTGTGCTTGGACGTGCCACGGCATCACCTGAAGGTCCATACGACAACAACTGTCGTCTGGCGAAGGGACGTCGTGCCTCTGTGGACAGACTGCTCGGCAGTTACGGCATCAGCAAGGAACGCATACGCTATGATGTCGTACCCGAAGACTACGCCCTCCTTCATACGCTGATGCGCATCGGCAAGGATAAGAGATTTCATGAGGTCGACTCGCTCATGAACCGTTATGGCGACAACACCGCTCGCCTTAAAGAGGCGATGAAGCGATATGACGGCGGTAAGCTATGGCGCTATGTGCTCAAGGAGTATTACCCCGTACTGCGTGCCGTGCGAATAATGGCGATAGACAAGCGACAGCTTCTTGGTCTGGACGACAACAGTCTGACATCGCAGCCTTTGGCAGTGATGCCGACAACAGTCCCGAACAACGTGCAACTTAACATTCCCGTTTTCCCTTACAGCGACTACACGGTTCTGCCACGCCGAGAGCTATTGAGCGTTAAGACCAATCTGCTCCTCGACTTCGCTTACATGCCCGGTTACGACCGCTTCTGCCCCATCCCCAATGTGGCGATAGAGTATTATCCGCTTCACGGTCACTTCACGTACGGAGCCAGTTTCGACGGTCCGTGGTGGCAGCACTATGACGACCACAAGTACTTTCAGCTACGCAACTATCAGCTCCACACCCGCTATTATCTGCGAAGCGGCGACATCCGTGAGCGACCGTTGGGACAAGGGGCTGCTTTCAAGGGACTCTACTTCAGCCTTTACGCGCACGCCTACCTATATAATATATGCTTCGGAGAGAAACGAGGATGGGAAGGCGAAGGTTGGGGCGCTGGCATGGGCATAGGATATGTGATACCGTTGGGACGCTCTGAACATTGGCGACTGGAGTTCGGCTTGCAGGCTGGATATCTTCACACGCTCTACGATCCCTATCAATGGAAGTGCCCTGTCGACCCAGACACGGACAAGGAACAGTATTACTATAAATGGTACGGCGATGCCAAGGACTTCCGCAAGAGACAACATCGTTATTCTTGGTTGGGTCCCACCCGACTGGAGATAACGCTTAGTTACGACTTGCTCTACAGACGGAACATTAAGAAGAAATAAGGTAATGATGATTAATAGGATAATGGCTATATGCCTCGTCGTTTCGTGTCTCGCAACAACAAGTTGCGAGCGCGAACCGATGCTTCATCTTCATCAAGGCGGAAAAGATATTGATATGCAGATTCCTGCCGTCGACCTCAATCTGAAGGTCGTATGGAACTATCTGTTCAAGTACGACGTCGAATACGACTGGCAAGCGGAATGGACGTACGGTTGGGACGATACAGACATCTCGATGTTCGGTCCTATAGGCTATACGGAGCCTACAGCCTTCGAGGTGCGACGCTATTTCACCGGCAGCACACAGTACGGCACCCACCGCTCTCCTTACAAGCACACCATCAGCGGCAACTCCATCTACGCCAAGTACGACTTCGGCTTTTGGGATATCCTTGCATGGAACTACATCGACACTCCCGACGGCGTGCAGAGTGTGCGCATCGACGAGACGTCGACGTACGACTATGTCACGGCGTACACAGGACAGACCATGAATCCGTCTTCGTATAACGCGCCACACTTTACCCACTCGTTCTATCAGCCGGAGGAACTCTTCTCCAGCTACGAAAAGGGCATCGACATCAACAAGAATCTGGACGGATTCGTATTCGATGAGGAGCGCAACTGCTGGGTACGTACGCTCGAAACACAACTCCAGCCCCTAACTTATATTTATTTAGTGCAAGTGATTCTCCATCATAACAACCGCAACGGCAGGAAGGTTACCTCCATCGACGGCAACGCCAACCTCAGCGGTATGGCTCGTTCCGTCAACGTAAATACGGGCGTGACCGGAACGGACGCCATCACCGTCAACTTCTACATGCGAATGAAGCAGGACGTGACGGACAAGAAGGGTGAGACGGTGGACGTGATAGGTGGCAAGGCACTGACATTCGGAATGCCTAAGCTCAATCCCTACAAGCTCGACACCCGCTCTTACCTTGAGTCGTTGGAGAAGGTGGCAGAGGCAGACCTCAACAACCGACACTACGTGGACGTGAAGATGCAGTTCTATAACGGTAAGGACTCCACCATCGTCTTCGATGTCACCGACCAAGTACGCTGGCTCTATCGTGGTGGCGTCATAACCGTGGAGCTTGACATGGACAAGGTGCCCATCCCTAACCGAGCCGGTGGCTCCGGCTTTGACGCCGTAGTGGAAGACTTCGAGGAGAAGCAATGGGAATTTGATATGTAACAACATATATATGTATTCAAGATTTTAATAAACAAAACAATACAAAATAATTATTTTTTAGATTTATGAACAAGTATTTTCTTTATGCCGCTTCAGTATTGGCGCTCGCCAGCTGCTCAAGCGACGACTTCTTGGGTGAGAACTCAGGAAACGGACAAAATTCATCATCTGCAATTAATTTCGGTGGTGATGCAGGTAAGATAACTCGTGCCACATCTAACACTGGAAATGCAGCCCAAATGCTCGACTACCAGTTCAAGGTGTATGGTGTGAAGAAGATGAGTGAAAACGAGGTAGATAAGTTTGAACCTTCATTCACTAATTATTCTGTTTGGTATGATGATGCAAAAAACACTACCTCAAATACTAATGGATGGGAGTATGTAGGAACTAAGGGTACGACTCATGGTAATGGAAATGTCACGTTTAAAGACGACCAATATATTAAGTATTGGGACTACGCAGCTGAAGAGTATCACTTCGTTGCAGGTTCACCAATTTCTGCTTTCACATACAATAAAAATGAAGATGCAGATAATGTAGGTATGAAAATTCCATCAGCTACCATAACTGGTCTCGCAGGTCATATCAATGCCAACAACACAGAAACAGCTCTCAAGACAGATCCTGTGTATGTAGCAACTCCAATAATAGTTGCCAAGAAAGACTACCAAAAGCCTGTACAATTTGTATTTAATCGTCAGCAGGCTATGGTTCGCGTAGGTATTTATGAGATTATTCCTGGATATTCTATTACAGAAATAAAATTCTATGAAGCTGAAGACGTAAAAGCTACAAGCAAGAACATCATCCTTACTTCTGCTACACCAGACTACTTTGTAGGTGGAGAGGGAATCAAAGGTACTGTAAATTATGATTGGACAAAACCTTCATACACCTTCGAATATACAGATAATGGACAACTTAAAAAGAGCAAAAACTGGTATGCAGGTATGTTGGGAACTCTTGCCACAACATCAACAGAGGCCATTGCGACACTCTATGGTACAGACAAAGATATGTCAGATAAAGGTTACTTCACAGTAATCCCTACACCTTCTGCTACTACAGCTGCCCCAATCCTTATCAAATGTGACTATACTCTGAGTTCAGATGATCTGTCAGGCGAGACTATCAAGGTTACTGGTGCAACAGCTGCTGTCCCTGCAGCATTCAGTAAATGGGAAGTAAATACTCGCTATACATACCTCTTCAAAATTTCACAGAACACTAATGGCTATACAGGTGATGATCCTGACAAAGCGGGTCTCTACCCTATCACTTTCGATGCAGCTGTGAAAGAATCAACAGACGCTATGCAGGAGGGTACTGTGACAACAGTTTCAACTCCATCTATCACTACTTATCAGGAAGGTTCTGTAACTGATAATGGTATTGAGTATAAGTCAGGTAAGGCAATTAAGGTTACTGTAACAAATGCTAACGGTGATGTACAGACTCTGGCTACAGGCGGTACAGCTGTAGGTAACGTAGCTGCTTATAAGTTCACAGATGCTATCAACGAAGCAGAAATACAAGTTAAGGGTACAACAGGTGCAACAACTGTAAATGGTGAAGTTACAGGCAACATGTTTACATTCACACCAGCTACAGAAGGCTACTATGCAATCCAGTACATGACTACAGCAGCAACAGCTAAAACTCCAGCAGCATACGCCTATAAGGTGGTATATGTAAAAGCTGCGCCAAGTGCAACAGAGTAAAAATATACTGAACTTTCGTAAATAAGCTCTACATGCCTTTAAAGGGCAGAAGGGCTGAAGTTCAAAAGATGACAACCGGACGGGGATATTCTCCCCGCCCGGTTCCTATGTTAAAAACACAACGAAAAAAGACATGCAAAACTTCCGCATCTTGTCATTTTTTATCTCGGCTTTATGCCTTTTATCCTGCTCCTCAGAACAGGATAAACCAGAGACACCAGAGCCTAAGCCAAACGTGGAAATCGCATTCGGCGGTGCCAACGGTACATGGCAGGATGCACCCACAACGCGTGCCACAAACAACGGCCTCGAAACACTTTTCACTTCGTTCCGCGTCTGGGGATATAAGACCGTATCAGACGTTTCCGCCTTATCGTCATCACAGATTGTGATGGACGGCTATAAGGTTATTTTCACTCAGGGCAGCGCGGGCAACACCGCCTCCAACACTGCCGACTGGGAATACGTGGGCATCGAGAACCCGATGCTCTCCATACCGCAAACCATAAAATACTGGGACCATTCCGCCACAAGCTATCGCTTCTTCGCTTACAGTCCCTTCCGTTCCGACGTCACCGTCACCGCCCCGACTGCCGCTGACCCCAACGTCAGCCTCTCCTTTCCCTTTGAATATTCCGATGCTGCCACAGCCACATCGTCCCCATACGCCAGCCGTCTCTGGCTTGCCACCCCATCCTCCAACGGCACATCAGCCTCATCGCCCGCTTACGGATCGTGCGTGACGCTCACCTTCGCCCCCATTATCGCCAAGGTGCGCTTCCGCTTTACTTATCCTAACGGCACGAAGAGCGTCACAATGAGGAACATACAGTTCAGCGACAGCCGCTTCCTTGATGACGCATCCAAGGCAGACACCCCTCTCCGTGGCACCATCCACGCCACCTATCCCCTCACCGGCATACCGTCAAGCCAGCAGCCCGTCATCACGATGAAGCCCGCATCAACCGATGCCACTGGTCAGATTCTCCTCACCGTCCCCTATGAGGAGCCGTCGGACGCTGTCCACATCCTCAAAGACCCCACCCTCTACCAGAAATGGTATTACGTGCCGCCTCTCGCCAACATCCCCTACGAGCAGGGCGCTTACACCATAACCGCCAACATCAGCGGCAAGAAAGTGTCTGCCACAGTTCCAGCGCAGTATATGCAGTGGAAGGCTGGCTACAAATACACCTACATCTTCAAGTTGTCTGACGTTGGCAACAACATCACCTTCGCCGACCTGCAAGTGGAGCAATGGCTCCCCGGTACCGAAATCAAGAACGACGGCAACGGCACGCAGGAATGGTAAAAACATACATATAATACAAGCATGAAGCATCTAAGTTCCATAGCAGCTATTATCTCCCTCGCAAGTCTCAGTGCTTGCGATTCTTCCGACATGCCCATTCAGCATGCCGACAGCTACGGCTACATCACCTTCTCGGCACAGTCGCAGAAGATTCTCACTCGCACCAATCCCTACGAAGCATACAGTCCTGAGCGCCATCCTGCAACGATGGGTGTTTTCGGCTATCAGGACAACGAAGCCGCCGACCCTATCTTCCGCAACGAGACTGCCACGTACAATGCTTCCACGCAGAGTTGGCCTACGACGCCACCGAAGCGATGGGCTGATTATCCCAACGCTTCCTCATTCAACTTCTTCGCATACATGCCTCATACAGAAGGGGCAACGCTGAAAAGGACTCTCAACGGCACCGGCATTCTCTCCTTCCCTTTCTCCATGGAGAACGCCAAATCTCCCGTAATCTTCGACACGAAGGCAGCACCCATCATCTGCGCTCTCCCCATCAGCAAGGGAGCGATAACCACAGAGAATGAAGACCGCGTCATCAACCTGAAGTTCGACCAGACCCTTACCGGCTACAGCCTGTCCTTCATGCTCGACGCTAAGATGAACGCCATCCGACATTTCCGCATCCATAGCGTAACGCTCTCGGGCAATCTCGCCACCTCATGCACAATCACACGATCTTATACGTGGAACAACGCCTCTAACAGCTGGAACGCTTCAGACATAGGATGGTCTGAAGTGCATCGCGCACAGTTCGTCGATACGCCCATCCCCTACAAGGGCTATGGCAGCAAGACTTACGACGATGCCACGCAGACTGCCATCGTCACATCTGCCGGCTATACGCAATGGGGCTCTGACTTCTTCACCATCCCCGACGCTGACTTCACTCCCAAAATAAAAGTGACGTACGACGTGGAGCTGATAGCCGAGGACGGCACGACGGTAGTGACACGAAAGAACGTCACCTCAGTGATAACCCTTAACAAGGACAACTTCGGCAACCTCACAACGGGCAAGACAGCAATGATAAACCCCATCCGCATCCTCATACAGCCGCGCTATCTGTATGTGCTGGCAGACCAGGATGCCTATACGGGACATTTGCTGATAGATTGATTTTAAGACATAGCAAACAGTTAAACTTCAATTTAAAGACTTGAATATGAGCGTATATCCCTCAAACTGCATATATCGTAAACTACTCTTCTTACTCACCCTCCTGCTTGTCAGCGCCCAGATGGTGTTGGCGCAGCAGGACTCCACTGTCGACACCGAACCTAAAGTGTATGGCAACGTCTATGACGGCACGCCATACTATGCCGACAGCTATGAGTCAGGCGACGGCTCTAAGGACAAGCCGTACCTTATCAGCAACGACATGCAGTTAGCTAAGCTTGCACACGACGTAAACAACGGCGTGTCTTTCTCCGGCAAATACTTCAAGCTTACTAAGGACATCGACCTTAGCAAGGCGTTGTGGACTCCTATCGGCTCATGGAATCCAAAGACACCTAATTTCTTTGCCGGTAAGTTTGACGGCGACGGCCATAAGATAAGCAACATGCACATCTGCTGGACCAATGCAGACGGTCAGGAGGCATCATGGGGTCTCTTCTCGCGTCTTGCAGGATCAGCTGCCAACGAAGCTGGCTTCGCCTGCGTCACCAACCTGGTAATCGAGAAAGCTTGCGTGGAGAAGACAAAGGATTATCGCCCCGTGGGCAACGGTACCATAAAGCTTGGCGTCGTAGCCGCCGACCTTACCAAGAACGCCGAGATAAGCAACATCATCATACGCAACTCAAAGGTTACGGACAATGAGGAAGCGTATGACGCTAACAGCGTATACCGTATAGGCGGTATCGTGGGCTACATCAACGGCGGTTATCACCGCATCTTCAACATCTCTGCCGACGTAAGCATGAATATGCACAAGAACGCTACATGCAAGAAAGCGGTAACCATATCTGGCGGTATTGGTTGTGCCACCAGCTTCTCGACCAACTCTTACACCATTCTCCCCACCAACATCTATGTGCATGGTCCGGGCATCATAACAAACGGCAGCAACATCAAGGGAAGCGTCATTGCTTTCTATGGCAGCTCGTACCAGAAGAGTTTTCCAGCATCCAATAAGGCTACATTATATTACTCTCATGCCAATGCCGTATCCGGTTCTACCAACTACAGCGACGGAACGGAGCACGAACCCACCGACATCGACCCCACTACGGGCAAGACGTTCTTCAAGGCCTTCACCGAAATAGCCAACGCTTACATCAACGACAATAAGCTCGACCGCAAGACTTGGGCTTACTCTGCTACGTCCAACAGCTTAGCTTTCAGCTCCATAGCTCTGAAGATGGAGCGTGGCAAGGAGGACGTGCTCACCGTTATAGACGAAGAAGGCAAAACTATGACTGACGGTTACGACTGGTATGTGTCGCACGGCAATGCCAATCCGGTTAAGGTAAACACCGACAAGATCAATCACTTCTCCCTTCCCCGTCAGACATACACCCAGTTTGTGTATGCCACCGACGGCAACTCCACCACCAATACTCTCATCGTAAACCCCATCACGCTTTCGGCAAGTCTTACAACGAGCGAGCATGACTTCACCGTCAACGTCACCAACGACTCTGAGGAAGGTCTCACTAACGACGAGCTTGGTCTCGACATCACCTACGAATGGTATAACGGTACGGAGCGTCTTACCTCCATCCCCACTTCGCAGAACATCGTAACGCGCCCTACGGACACCTCCGCCGGACGCAAGTATTACTGTAAGGTTACGGTGAAGAGCGGCTCATCAGTATTGCTTGAGAAATACGTTAGTGCCTCGGTGGTGGTTTATATGTGCCCTGCCGATTTCACCACAACCGACGGCAAGACCTACAAGAAAGGCGAAGACAATCTTAAGGACGACTCATGGGGCTACACTCCCGACAAGCCTATGCTTACATGGAAGGGAGCCTACAGCAAGCTGTCAGCCAAAGGTTCGTGGGACGAGAACACCATCGTCCTTATGGGTACCAGTTCTTCTACTGACACCCAAAACGGTTTCTGCCTAACTAAAAACTATCAGGGCGAGAGCCTTCTTACGTACGATGACTGGGCAAATGCAAAGCTCAACAATCCTCAGCTCTTCCGCAATACCACCATCACGGGCAAGTGGGACAAGGACTACGAAGGCAAGATAGAAATAAAGGGAGCGTCAAGAGGTCTGCCCATCTGGGGAGACACCCGCTTCGAGAATCTCACCTTCGCCATGAACGGCGGCGACAACTATAAAATCATCTACTGCCAGTATAACAACATCCTCATGGATGAGGGCATCCGCATGACGGGATTCAGCCATAACTCTCCCGACTACGGCACCATCGACGGCGCCGTGACCAACGCCCTGCACATCTTCGGCGGCATCAACAACGACGGTCGCTTCTATCCGCTCAACAATCCGGACAGCATCGCAGCCTATAACAAGTCGATGCCTCATGGCAAGGAGGGATTCAGCATCAGCGTCAAGTCCGGCTTCTATTCCTGTATCAGTGCCGGAGGTCGTCAGTCGGTGACAACGGTCAAAAACAACGGCGTGGCAGAGCCTGCCAAGCAGAACGGCATTATGGGCACACCCCAACAGCCCATAAAGTGTACCATCGACATCGACATTGACCGTACATGGAACGATCACCACAACGAGCAACGTATGGTGACGATGAACGACAGCACAAAGAGGCTGAGCACAAACGACTATGACGTCGGTGTCATTCTTGCCGGCAACCACGAGGGCGCAATGTATGCCGACGTCGACATTATCATCAGAAGCGGCAAGGTGGCTCGTGTTGTCAACGGCACATTAGGTGCTCAGACCGAGCTGACTCTGCCTTACGGTAACGAGACATACAACGTGCCCTGCAATACGTTTATGGGAAGAGCCAACATCACGCTCGACCCGGCATCGTCTGTCAACAACAAGGACGAATACACCGACAAGCGTATCATCATAACCGAGCTTTACGGTGGCAGTACCGGTCGTGGACATACGGGCAAAGTGGTTGTCAACAATCCCTTCTACGGCATCAGCACCGTCACTATCAACGGCGGCACCTTCCAGATTCTTCCTAAAGACAACAAGAAGAAGGACAACATTCTCTGCGGCATCTTCGGAGCCGGTGCGGGCGGTATGAACGGCATCGGATATGGCGACGACGCTGCCGACACCCACACGCCAGACGATCGCATTCCTTACTGGAATGACTCCAAGAAAGTGATGCTCTACGGACCCTACAGCATAGCCAAGGACCGTCTGGTGACATACAGCTGCTACAACGCCGTCACCCAGGACTTCACCGAGGTAAGTCCTACGGACACACGCTCCGAAATTGTCATCAATGGCGGCGAGTTCGGCTACGCTTCCGCTCCAATCGACGGCATCTACGGCGGCGGCAGCGGATTTATGAGCAAGAGTCTGTGGACCAAGAGTGCAGCCACACCGAGCCAGTACGGCGGCAATGTGTATGGCAACGGCAATAAAAAGGACGTCGTGACATCTCTGACCATTAATGGCGGCGAGTTTTATTGCAAGAAGGGTGTGTTCGCTGGCGGACGCGGCACCGACTATTTCTTCTCCACTAACGCATACGGTGGCAACAGCATCAACTATAAGGAACTGGGCAAGACCTACGGCAACGTGGAGCTTAACATCAATGGCGGCATCTTCCATTGCCCCATCTTCGGTGGTGGTTATGGCGTGGCAGACGCCCAGCAGCTCGACGCCAAGTCCAACATTGAGACCCTCTCACGCATGGCTCGCGTATATGGCAAGTCTGACGTGAACATCCAGGGCGGAGTCTTCTTTAATAATGTATACGGTGGCGGCGACATGGCTGTGGTGGAGAACCGCGGCGGCGATGCCACCAACGTCGTCATCGGCAACAATGCTGACATCCGCGGCTCCGTGTTCGCAGGAGGCAACGGTCGTCGTCTTCGTCCTTCCACACAGACATTCGCCGCGAACGACAGCCTGACGCAACATCCTGACTCGGTGGGCTTGGTCATAGGCAATGCCAACGTCAGCCTCATCGGATCAGCCGAACAGGCACCTTACGTGTATGGCGACATCTTCGGTGGCGGCAATCTGGCTCAGGTCAGTGCCAACACCTACGTCAGCATCTATGCTGGCAACATAGCTGGTCAGCTTTTCGGCGGCGGCAATGGCGATATCAACGGCAACATCAACGGCAACACCGTAACCTCCGCCGACGTTCTCGGCAACACCAACGTTATGTTGGCGCAGGACGAAGGCAGTATGAGCGGCGAGGGCGGACACAATGAGAATAACGAGTTCTCCATCAATGTGATATGGAACCGCAAGTGGGATGCCAAGAAAAACCTCTTCTACGTCTGGGACTCTGACATCAAGGACTCCCAGGACGAGCCTGAAATTGAGGGAGCCATATACAAAAAAGACGAGTTCTTCGCCGACGGCAAGTTTCTCAATCCTCATAACATCTACGGCGGAGGCAACCTTGCCTGCAACGTCGCAGGAAAAGCCACCGTTCTCGTACAGAAGGGAACGACTCCCTACGATCTGCTCACGACAGACGAATGGAAGCAGGCTTATACGGACAACGACAATCCTCACTTCAGCGTATTCGGCGGTGGTTACGGTCAGCTGACGAAGGTCGGAAGCACCGATGTTACCGTCAACGTAGACGGCGACTACGGCAAATACGACACGGAGGTGGACGATAATTATCAAATGGCTCCGCCTAAGATTTCCGAAAGTGGCACTTTCGCGACTCACTCCGAACGATACACACACTCACATCGAACGATACACACACTCACATCGAACGATACACACACTCACATCGAACGAAGTGAGACAACTTTACTGCCGGTTTTCGACAACTCTATGGGCATACCTAACTTTACAGTATGGGGCGTTTTGGGAGGCGGTTATGCTGGTACGGTGACTGACAGCACTAAGGTGACGGTGAACGGCAAGACATTCGTCCATCGTGTGTTCGGCGGTGGCTTCGGCGACCCAACATCCACCAAGGACAACACCACGGGACAGATTGGCGGCAAGACGGAGGTGTATTTGTGCGGCGCACGCATACACGGCGACGTGTTCGGAGGTGGCGCCGGTCTGAAACCCACGACTCCTTCTTCCGACCACTTCGTCAATGTGGCTCGCGTCGTCGGCACCACCAAGGTGGACATCTCTGACGATGCCAAGATTTACGGCAATGTGTATGGCGGTGGCGACAACGCCAACGTGGGCGAGTATGTGTCTGAAAAGCCTTCCACATATTACTCTACCGACTCGCTTCGCAGCGTCTCAACACTCAATCAGGCTGACGGCACCTTCGTAAGCTATAAGGCTGTGGGCTATCGTTCGTTCGTCAACATCTGTGGCGGCACCGTTTTCGGCGAGGTGTATGGCGGTGGCAAGGGTCTGACGAAAGCAGAGGCTGACCATTATGAAAACGTAGGACGCATCAACGGCAATACGCTCGTACACATCACCGACAGCAAGCCTGGCAACTTTACTGACAAGGACAACATCGTGCCCTACGTATGGAGCAACGTCTACGGCGGATGTGCTTACGGCACGGTGGACGGCAATACGCTCGTACACGTCGAGGGCGGCATGCTCGGCAACAGCGTCTTCGGCGGCGGATATGGCAACGTGCGCATTGACAACGAGGAGAATCCTGCGGACGAGGTGCTCGGACGTAAGGACACGGACGACAAGGGCACCTACGCCAACATCCTCGGCAACACGAAGGTGCAGATGGACGGCGGCACGTGGATATGGAACCGCAAGGCAGACCAGAAAGGCAACATCACCACATGGACCTCGGCAGACGCTGACAGCAAACGCGTATGCAACAACAAAGAAGAGTTTATGCGTCTCGTCCTTACAATGGTTGCAGCCCAATCGCTTGACAGCATCACCGATACTGCAACCAAAGAGGTAATAAACCGAATCAGGAACGACAAGAACACGAGTCTCTTCTTCGATTTGGACAGACGCATGTTCGCCAACCACCATAACATTTTCGGCGGCGGCAACCGTGCCTGCAAGGTGGGCACGACGGGAGACAACAACACGGGCAAGGCCGTGGTCATCGTCAATCATTCGCCCCTTGAAGACATTAAGGACTCGAAGGGAAAGACCATAAGCTTGTTCGACATCACTTCGCTTCAAGGCATGTGCTGGTACTTATGCTGTTCGGATGCCTCACGCCCGCAGTTCTCTGTGTTCGGTGCAGGATATGGCGCCAATACAGAGGTGGGCAAGACGGAGGTTTATGCACAGCCTGGAACAAAGGTTGACGACAAAGGCGTTCTGACCATAGACGGCATCAAGTATCGCTATCTCTGTCAGAACAAGGACTTTCAGACATATCTGAATTTAGAGTATTCCATGCTTAACGACTTCCAGAAAGTGTCGAAGGAAGAAAAGATGCTCTATTACGGCAGCTATGACGGCAGCGACGACGACCCTAACACGTTCAGACGCTATCACGCAAGCCGTCTGGCATGGATGACAGGCGCAAGCGGACTGACATTGCTTCAGATAAACGGCGGTGGCTTTGCCGGCTATGTCAGCGGCGACACCTACGTCGAGACCGACTGCCAGCTCACAGCGCATGACATCTACGGAGCCGGATTAGGCGCCCTTCCATACGGCGACTATACCAAAGGCAGCTCCTACGACTTCGGTAAGGTGAAGGGCAAGTCCAAGGTTTTCGTCAAGGCTGGCACCATCGAAGGCAACGTCTATGGAGGCGGAGCCGGCGTAGAGTCGGCATGGAAGAACGGCGCTTACGTCGACTTCCCCAACATGGCTCGCGTGGAGAATACGGAGGTGCATATTTACGGCAAGATGTTCACTTACAATGACACGAAGAGCCGCATTGACCGTACGTTGGTGCTCGGCAGCGTGTATGGCGGTGGCGACGTGGCTAACGTCGGATACGTTAAGGCAGACTCAGCCACGTTCTCACGTGACAACTACATCAATCCCTCCGACCGCACCACTCTGGTCAACATCCGTGGCGGCTCTATCATGGACGGCGTGTTCGCAGGAGGCAAGGGACGTATCGCCTCGGAGTGTGCAGACTATAAGACATTGGGCGGCATCTACGGCAACACCTGCCTCATCATTGACCGTCCCGTCATACACTATCCTTACTGGGACGACACGAAGAAGCAATATCTCTCGCCCTCGGACGACGCCAACATGGCTCATCCTGCGGACGATAACAACAGGGATGTCTATTCCTTTTTCATGGAGCGCATCTACGGTGGCTGTCAGAACGGCACCGTCTATGGCAACACTCTCATGACACTCTATTACGGTTCCATCGGACATGGCATCTATGGAGGCGGCTTAGGCAGCTCCAGCACCGCCGACGTGGAGGGCAAGAGCGTGCTCACCACCACGTCAGCCGACGTAACGGGCAACACCAACGTGTTCATCCTCGGCGGCGAAGCCCTTATCCATTCGTACTGGCGACCACGTACCCGCTCATGGGAACCTGCCAGCATCATCGACGGCGTGACTTACTCTCCGCAGTACGACCACGAGAAGCTGAAGTTTAAGATCAATCATAACATCTACGCCGGCGGCAACGTGGCATGTAAGGTTGGTGGCAACACGCACCTCACCATGACGAAGAGTCTGCTCCATGACTACACCATGCTGTTATCGGGAAGAAACGACAAAAACTTCTTTGAGAGCAACGAGTGGAGAGAGATTTACGAGAAGGTGGGCTCGCCCCACTTCTGCGTCTTCGGCGGTGGCTATGGCGACAGCGCCATCGTCGTAGGCGATACTTACGTGAACGTGGATATGGGGAGTCGCGGAAGCAACCACAGCAGCATGGACTTCGTAGAGGGTGAAGAATATAAGCACTTCCTTAGCGACTATTCGGTTATGGACATCATGGGTGGCGGCTATTCGGGCAAGGTCTGCGGCGACGCCCACATCATGGGTGGCGGCGGCGTGTTCTGCCGTCGTATGTTCGGCGGTGGCTCGTACAGCTCCGTGCGCTCCACGTACGTGGAGATTAAGGCTGTGGACTGCCATGACGTCTTCGGCGGCGGCTTTATGGGCGACGTGCTTAAGGGCACCACGGTGCGCATAGGCACCAACAAACCCGACGCCACGTCGACGTTAAACAATTCGGACATCTACATCCACGGCAACATATACGGCGGCAATGACGTGTCGGGATACGTGAACGTGGTGCTTAACAAGGACGGCTACTTCAAGGACAACGGTGGCACGGGCACTAACATCCAAATATTCGGCGGCCACATCTATGGCGACGTTTACGGTGCCGGCAACGGCAATTATCTGTACGCCAACGACCGCAACGGCAACAAGAAGGTGACCGTGAACGAGTATTATCCGCTCAATCCCGACGACCCTAAGTCGGAGACCGTACCGTTGGTCTATACTGTGCCGATGCGAAGCACAATGCCTTCTCTTGGAGCAGCCACCGACGCAGTAAAAATTGTGAACATCAATTCGTGGCGTCCGCTTACCAACAGGGTGAGCATCGACATCAACGGATCCGCCACGGACACCATCCACATTGACGGCAACGTGTATGGCGGCGGCAATTCGGCTACCGTACAGAAGGTATTGGCACCCGACGAGGAAGACAGCACAGAGGTTTCGGACGAGATGGTCGGCGACGTGAGCGTCAACATCGGCAGTCATGTCCGCATCGGTGGCGTGTTTATGGGATGCAACGGCGACGCCATGTTCGTTACGTCGGAGGACAACGACTACATGAACATGTTCCAGAAGCTCAACGGCGACGTGGACGACCACTCGAAGGAGCTTAACCTTGCCGACTCCATCGACTGGAACAACGACCCTGCCAACATGGACATCAGCACCGTGTATCTGCCTACGGAGAGAAGCAAGCGTCCTCTTGTCTATCCGCACCTCATCGACCTCTACTTCCAACCCGTGGAGACCGACATCCAAGGCAGCCTGACATGGAACGGAAGCGTGGACGGCGAGGGTCTTGAGGACTGCATCATCGGCACGTTCTGCTGCGGCGGCAACCGTGGCAACATGAACGTCATGCCTTTGACAGCGGCTGACAACGACCGCAAGATAGGCAATGTGGTGGACTACGTCTTCCCCGAGGGCCTCACCATCACGGAGAAGATAGTGGGCGGATGTAACAACGCCAACTATGACTATAAGGGTAAGGCGTTCCATGAGGGCGGTTATCTGCTCGGCATCGCACACTCCATCTATCCCTTCATCAACCTCACCATCCGCAACCGCTTCCAGCCTAAGGAGAAAGACGGAGCGTACGTGGGCGGCAACGTGTATGGCGGCTGCTTCAAGAGCGGCACCATCAGAGGCGATGTCACCATCAATATGCAGACTGACATGCTCTCCGGCAAGGAGAAGGCGAAGCTAGAGAAAGCCAACAGTCTGCTCACAAAGGACGCAGAGTATTCAGCTCTGAACGTGTATGGCGCTGGCTATGGCATGGAGAGCTACGTATACGGCAACACCGAGATAAGTTTCGGCGATGACGTGAAGTGCTCAGACCCAAAGATGGAAGGCGGCAAGTTCCTGCCGTGCGGCGTATCAGCCAACTTCGTATACGGCGGCGGTCAGCAGGGTAATGTCATCGGCGTCACCAACGTGGACATCCTCAACGGTCACGTCTTCCGTGCCGTTACGGGAGGTTCGTATTCGGGCTACGTGTACGGTTCCACTCAGGTGAAGGTTGGCTATCCTACCTACTATCATGTCAACTCAAACAACAATGTCAGCGGCAAATACGTGCTCAACCGCACCGACCAGAAGAACCTGCGTCTGGAGAACAACAACGGCACCGAGACATCGCCCACCATCAAGCAGAACATCTGGCTGCTTACGGACGAACTGGTGTCGCAGGGCACTTACGAGGACATTGTAGCCATCGACAACGGCAAGCGCGACACGATAACCGAAGCCAACAAGGACCGCTACTTCACGAAAGTCACTCCCGAGAAACCGTCTGTGGGATGGGACAACGTGCATATCAACATTGACGAAGCTGTGTATGGCGGTGGATATTCCATCGCCCAGGGATCGTCTGTCCTTGCCAACAACACCACGGTGCTGAAGTTCACGGACAAGTATAATGCGGACAAAGCCTTCACCTCCGAAGACGAACTTGAGGAACTGAAGGGTCTGGGCGGCACTACGGCTGGCTTCGGCGGCAACACGCTCATCCTCATCGGCGACAATAAGGACCATGAGCACATCACCATCTCACGTCAGGAGATGAAGGAGGTGACGCTGCCCGAGGGCACAGACCTCTACGGCTATTACTATAAGCATTACGACAACGATGATGCTTATGAAAAGAACGTCTATACGTATCGCTACATATCGTTGCAGGACAAGTATTTCTATAAAGCCGGAACGACGCCCCCTACTGGAATTAACGGCATCCGTGAGAACGTCTTCTACGAGTATGACAGCGAGGGCGGCATCTTCGGAGACGGCCACCTCTCGTATGCGCAGGGATTCCGTAGCGCTGACGTGACGGGATATGGCTTTGCCGAACACACCATCGACAATCCGAAGATTCTGAATACGTTCCAGCGTCTGGACATCATACGCCTGGAGGACAACTGCTTCTCGCTGCTCGGCGCACGCGACTATACCGTCAACGAGATAAACAAGACGCCCTACTCCATCTCTCGTGTGGGCGAGATAAAGATGGTGGCTGACAACATCCGTCTGGACAGCAACGGCAACTTGGAGGCAAAGACCGACAACAACGACGCTTTCACGTACAGCACCAAGGCTCGCAACTACATGGGATTCTCCAACAACATCCATTATGTGGGTGCCGTAACGTCAAACGTCAGCTTCGATAAGGAGATGTGGCACAACCGCAAGGGAGAGCTTGCCTCTGCCACCAACAAGGAGGACAAGGCTTTCGAGGGAATGTCTTATCAGGGAGTGAAGCAGAAATACATCGACGACTATCATGAGAACAAGGACAAGCAGGACGCCGACGACCCGTTGGGCGAGTTCCAGAAGCGCAACGACGGTACGGCGAAGAACATGATCGGCATAGCCTCGGGCTACGCCATGAAGATTCAGCTCTGCCAGGACACTTACGATGAGGACTATAAGAAGGTGGTGGAGAAAGAACATTACGGTCCTATCTATGGCGTAGTGGAGATGAATCTGATAAATGTCCGTCAGGATGAGGGTGGCGGCTACGTGTATGCCGACAACAACCACAAGCGTCATGAGGGCGACACGCACAAGGAGGACTTCCTCGAAACCACGGGCAACTTCGTCTTCCCCTATCATGAGGGACGCTACATCGTGGACGACTGTTTCCCGACGGGCTATTACTCAACCCAGAATGTGGATTCGGTGAAGGTGCACTACTGGTATGTCACCGGTTTCCACTATTATTATAATGTGAACATCACGGGCTACACTTACCAGTCGTCGAAAGACCATCCGCTCGAGTTCGACGGTGACAACAAGGACGGTCTGACTGTGCTTGCCGGACTGAAGAGCGGACAGAAGGTGCGCATCCAGCAATGGAAGATGCGCAGCGGACACCCGGAGGACAAGGACGAATACTCGAGCGACCTCGAATATCGTAACTACCTTACTGGCAAGGAGACTGACGAGACTGACCGTAAGCATTACTCGGACAAGGTGACGGACGGATATCGCCTGTATGTGGGTGGAGCTGCCACCAACTCATTCACCGGTGCTCGCACGGAAGATGACAAGGACAAGGAGACGAAAGGTTTTGCCGCACAGCTCTCGATGAGGGAGAAAGGCAACAACGAGACCACGCTTCTCAACAACACGCTCCCAGCAGGTCTGAAGGAGGACGCCAAGATAGCGTTCAAATTAGTGGATATGGTGGACAACACCAACTACGTGGAGCCAGACTACTTCGGCAAGCACCTCTCAAAGAAGAGCTTGGCTACGCTCGTGATAAAGGCTCCTGCCTACGAAGAGTATGTCAGCGACACCAACAACAAGCCCATCTATGCCAGCACGGGCAAGCTGTATAAGAAGACAGCGGACGGTTACGAGGAGGTGACATCGGGCAAGCTGGACGCAGACAACACCTACTATCAGCCACAGACGGAGGAGTTTGTCAAGATTGACAGCCTCTTCCAGTACGACATCAACAACAAGAAGTACGAGAAGGTAAGCAACATCTCTGACATCACCATCGACGAAAAGAATCCTTACTATGTGCCGCGCGAATACACCTACACCATCTATCTCACCATCGAGTATGTGCAGGGTCCGACGGTAAGCGGACACATCAACGTGGGCAACTGTGTGCTGCCGGGCGAGATGGTCAGAGTGACGAAGGACGACCTCGTGGTCAATGCCGACCAGTCGTTCGCGGTAAGCGGCTATTACTGGCGCATCGGCAAGCGTGAGAAAGCTGCGGACGGAACGTGGAGCTTCACCGACACCACGCCTTGGACAAAGGAGAACATCAAGGACGCGGCGGCTAAGGGATATGACACCTTCAACCAGGCTGACGAGAAAGGCAGCGGTCTGTTCACGGGATGTCATTACGACAAGACGGACGACTATCTGGACATACCGGCATATTACTATATGAACGGTTACGGCATCCAGCTTGGCGTTGCCATCACTGGCGTGAACGACATAATGCAGATAGACATGCAGGAGAGCGACCGCCTGACCGTGCACAACTATCACCGCATGGATCCTCACAAGGCTGGCATCAACCTCCACCTTGCCGAAGCCATAAAGCGTGCCAAGGAGGAAGGCAAGGCGTTCGCTGAGCCTCGCATCTACATAGCCGACCAGAGTGACCTGAAGGCTTTCGCCGCCTTCGTCGACTCCATCGGCAATGGAAGTACAGCTCCGCGCTATGGTGCCAACGCACAGTTTGTGCTGCAAGACAATCTTGACTTGGCAGCCACGCCAAAGAACGGCGCTTACATCTCCGAATTTGCCGGCATCCTGCATGGCAACGGACATATCATCAACGGTGTGGAATCGGACAATGCGCTCTTCGGTAAGGTGACGGGCAACATCTATAACCTCGGTCTTTCCTCGGGAAGACTGTCCGGCACGACGGACGATAACGTAAAGCCCAACTATCATTGCTGCTTCGAGTATGCTCCAAGCGGCAGCGGCTCAACACCGGTGGTGTATCGTTGGGATGGCAGCGCCTACAAGGGATATACGCACGACGACTTCCGTCTCGGAAGAGTGGCGTACGACCTCAACGGATATTATCTGCTTGCACGTAACAAGGCCGACAAGGCCGTTCTGAAATACGTGGCAGACTATTACGCCAACGGCGATTATCAGTATGCTTGTCGTACGGATGCCATAACGGGAAAGAACACTGGCATAACCTATCTGCGCATCGGTAAGCTCAGCGACATCCCCAACTATGAGCAGGTGGAGACGCGTCACGACAAGACGCACCCCGCAGACGCTCCCCGTCTGGTGACAGAAGACGGAGCTTCGCATTACGTGCCGCTGTTTGACGACAACAAGAACGGAACGGAACGGATGAACGACTACCTCTTCTGGGGACAGTCCTTGCAGTCGGAACCGGAGAATCTGCCCAGCGAGATAGCATCTCACCAGCTCTCGTTTATGAGCAACCGCGTGTATCGCACGGCGGCTTACTATGGCAGTACGGCGCTGGACGCATTCCACTATAACGCCTACAGCCAAGGCTCCAGCTCAATGAATACGTACGTGCATGACAGTAAAACAACGGCTATTGACTTCACCTGCAAGGGAGACCTGCCTGCAGCAATGGGCATGACAGAGCAAGGCATCTTCTATCCGCCGGTGAACGACAACGCCACTGCCTTCAGCGACTTCCGCATAAAGGACGGTGCCGGCATTACGCAGAACCTCCTCGTCTACACGGCAGCCGACAACACCGGTGCAGGCAATGAGGCTTATGACGTCGTGAAGAATACGCTCGGTTATGATGAGACCACAAGGGAGGCGCTCATAAAGGGGCATCACGTGGTTAAGACTGCGGACAACAGTTACGCAACGTCGCTCCTTCACCTCGTGGAACGCACCTCGGAGAACGAGAACAGTGAGGGCGAGGAATGTCTTAACAACGACCTATGCGTGCCCATCGCCTTCAACGTCACGGACCGTGCATGGTATGTGCGCAAGCCGATGGCGTACGCAGAAGACTATTACGGAGCATGGGAAGGCATCTGTCTGCCGTTTACGGCTGACAAAACGGTGGCTTCGCTGAACGGGGAGATAACCCACTTCTATGACATCCATACGCTGCATCACGAGTACTGGCTCCGCAGCCTTACGTCTGTAGGAAATGAGAACGGCAAGCCGTCGGCTGTGTTTCAGCGACCGGACAAGGATGCTGAGAACGGCGTGAACTATAAATACAGCAATCCGTTCTTCATCGACAACTACAGCTCCTGGCTCTACAATAAGGACGCCAACCCGTACTATGCCGAGGAGCACGAATACGCTGAATATCCGCGTCTCGCAGCCGAGAAGCCTTACATCGTGCGCTTCCCCGGCGAACGCTATTACGAGTTCGATCTCTCAAGCGCGTTCTATAACAAGCTGTTGGGTAAGATGGAGGACGCTCAGACCATTGCCTTCAACGCTTACGGCAAGACGCAGGGCTACCACACCTCGTACGGCACGATCACCGTTCCGGTCACAAAGACGATGCAGACCGTCAAGGACGACTATGCGCACAGCGGAACCTTCGCTGCCGTGGATGTAAGCGAGGGCAAGGTGTATGGCATCAACAAGGGCGGCACGGCGTTTGACGACGCTTCCGCATTGTCCACCATTATGCCGTTCCGCACGTATATGTCCGTAACGACGGCTGGAGCGATGCCGAATCCTGCCTACAGTCATCTGATAAACATATCGGAACTGAAGGGAGGAACCATCAGCCCGGACGCCATGGACGACGAAGACAATGCGCAGAACGACGGCATCATAGTACGTCCCATCGGCGGACAGCGTGTCCGTGTGGAGAGTACGGTCCGAACAAGGATGAATGTGGTGACGGCTGTTGGCCAGCTCTATCGCATCCTTGACGTACAGCCGGGCATCACCACATACAGCGGATTCCAGCCCGGACTCTACATCTTCGGAAAAACAAAGGTTATAGTAAAATAAACATCTCACACATTATATATATAGTATATATGGTAAAGAACATCTTATCTGCCAGCCACACATTGCGTGCCTTGACGCTGCTGCTTCTCTCCGTCTGTGCCTTTCATGAGGCATGGGCGGAGGACCAGCAGACGCATGATCACGTCGGCAACGTGGTCTTCCACATACCGGAGGGCATGGTGAACGGGGCATCGGACGACACCAACGGCTCGTACAGCGTCACACCTTCCAAGCAGACAGGCGTGCGCTCCTTCGTCATCCCCACCAACTACACGTTCTTCAGAAACAAGGACAAGGACGGATATGCCTCAACGCTGCAGTACTGGGTGGAGGAGAACGGCGACACCACCGTGCATTACGTGCCGGGATATAGCTATACGTTCGATTCCGAAGGTCAGACGCTGACGCTCGTTCCTGTCTTTAAGGACAATCCTGCTTCGGCGGTTAACCGCATAAATGTGACGGTGATGCGCTTCGACTTTACGCGTAAACTGCACGACTATGACGTCCCTGAAACCAATCAGCGCCGTCAGGTATGTGCCCCGCCAGTTAACTTTGGTAGCGGAGAGAAGCCTTTCTGGACCACGAAGGTGCACGTGAATGTCATCGAGAACGGTGAGGACAAGTCGCATGATCGCGACGTGGCGATATGGTGTGACACGGGCAAGAAGGGATATATCCGCAACACGGCTCTCGAAGAATGGTGCGCATTCGGTCCCGGCACGACGTTCTGGGTGCCGGGAGGTGTGGGAACAACCATATCAATGCTCACCTACTCGAAGATTTCGTCCACCACATTCGATGGCGTCGTGCCCAAGCTGGACGAGGAACAGACCCTGAGGGAACGTGAGAAAGCCGGACATGACAAGGTGTACGTCTACACATACACCACCAACAATCCTGACCTGCGTGTGCCTATCGTCATCGGCGAGGACGACTATTCGTACTATCATTGGATAGAGGTGAGAACAGCACCTGCCAATATGGTGGAGCTGCATGCCACGGTTCATGACAAGGAACACGGAGTGATAACAAAGACGGAGTCGGCTTCAGGCAAGTTTGAGATAAAGAAGCTGGAGGATGGAGGCTATGCCTTCAAGAAAGGCGACCGCGTACGTCTTACCCTTAACAGACGATTCGGCTATGAGCTTGACCGCATTGACTATCTTGGTAGCAAAGACAAGAACGGCAAGCCGATTACGGTACTGAAGATGAAAGATGACGGAACAGTGGACCTGCTCGCCTCTCTCAATGACAACAAGATTACGAACTTCGTAAAGAACGACGACGGATTATGGGGCAACGCCTCCGGCGACAACAAGACGGTGTTTACGCTGAAGGAGACAGCACCTACGGATGAGGAACTGGCAGACAGCCTTTACACGCGTTATGAGGTGGAATTCAACATCACCGACCACCGTAACTTCATGTTTTACTTTAAGGAGAAATCCACTTACTACGTAACATACAGCCGCGGAAAGGTGGCGATGGGTGCGCCTCCCGCTTCTGAACTTGTGGAGGAGGGTGACGCCTTTGTAATCCCCACCAACCGCACGCTCTTCTATGCTGGCAACACGCTGGACCATTGGGAGGACGAAGGTGGCAACGTATATAACATTGGCGGCACATATATTGCCACAGCGAACGACCTGCATCTGACGCCAGTCTTCTTGCCAAACAAGTTTAACCGTCTGGACGTGACGGAGCCTGTGACAGCCACATGGGACTTTGCCACCAACGACGGAGCGCCTACCATCAACCTCGAAAAGGCGCAGGGCATCCTTGTCACGCAGCTGAAGTGGGACAATAAAGCCATCGACATCAAGATTGACCTTGACGCTACAAAAGGAAAGTTCACCAATACGAACGAGAAACATCCTGAACGCATGCAGATTACTGCCGGTGCTGTCATCGGATTTCCTGCCACAGCGGGTTGCCTGGCAAAGCTCACGCTGACGGAGAACATCAAGGAGGGCGACAAGACGGTGAAGATAGAGGGCAAGTCGTTGTCACTTGTAGGCAACATGGAGCCTCAGACTGTCTGCAAAGCCGACACCGCTAATCTGAAGGTGGAGTTTGTGAGTGGTTCTTACTTCCGCTGTTTCAGTGTGACATACAAGAAGCAGAACGTAACGAAGCCCACCATCAAGACCATCTCCTGCGACGGCAATACACTCGGCGCAGAGGAGATCCGTAAGCAAATGACGGAGAACGGGTATCTCACCTTGGCTGTCTCGCCTTGGAAAAACGCAGACGAAGAGATGCCGGATGTGAAGGGCACAGCCACCGAAGACGGCGTGGTGACTGCCACAAAGGCTGACATCACCACGCAGGAATGTAACGTTACGGTGACGACGCGCAGCGGCATAACGGTGGAGTCGTACTCCGTAAAGTTCGAGTTGACAACGCCAGACACGCCGCCCGTGTTTACAGGAGTCACTGTAGGAGGAAAGTTATACACCGGTACGTCCAACGAAATTTACGACGTTCCGCGAAGCGGTGTCATCAAAGTGGGGTTCAACAGAACGATGAAGAGCACCATGCTGAACGTGAACGGCACGTTATACGTTCCTGAATCGGGTAAGGAACTGGTGTTCAGGTATTGGGATACCGCAGCCGGAGACGTCATTAACATGACGTTTCCTGGAGGAACATTCAAGGACATCTATGGTGCTGCATACCAGCAGGAGCTTGCGCTGACATTGCATATAACGGAGGAGAAGGAGAAGTATCATCACCACACCTTCAACTTCGTGGTGGGACGTGACGGCGACATCAATAAAGCCATCAATGCAGCCAACGACAACGACTATTCTAACGGTCACCGCTTCTACATCTTCGTGCCCGACGGAACGCATCATCTTACGGGCAATGCCGAATCAGACATAGCCGGCGTGGGCACCATCAATAACGGCGTGACAAGAATAAACCCGTCCAATGTGTCGCTCATTGGTCAGAGTAAGGATGGCACTATCCTCTACAACGAGCCGAAGTACGGCGGTAGCGCATGCACAGCCACCATAGCCTTGAACGTAGGCGTCAACGACTTCTATGCTGAGGAGCTAACCTTGGACAACCGCTTCGACTACGTGAAGGCAAAGGAGGAGAAGCTAAACACGCAAGCCATTGCATTCCGCGACCGTGGAGACAGAACGGTGCTCAAGAACGTGGCGCTAAGGAGCTATGAGTATACATACAACTCAAACAACCCTGCTGCCAGCTCGCGTGGCTACTTCGAGAATTGCGACATCACGGGAGCTGTGGATATGGTCATGGGCGACGGCAATATATGGTTTGAAGGATGTAATCTTGTTCTGCGCGACCGTGCCGCTAACAATATCGCAGCGCCTACCACACAGACTGTTCAGGAATGGGGCTACGTCTTTAACAACTGCACCATCAAGCCTGAGACCTCCCAGCCGTCACTGCTGAAGGACAAGAACTGGACGCTTGGACGACCGGGCAACAACTCGCCGGCTTGCACATTCCTCAATACAAGGATGCTCATCGAGCCGCGCCCGTACGGATGGACGAAGAAGAAGACGGGCCTAAAGGTGCGCTTCCATGAAAACAACAGCATGAATGCGGCTGGCAACAAGCTGTCGCTCGGTGCCCGCACCATCGCTGCCTGCGTGCCAGCCTTCGGCTCAGACGAGTGTGTGCTTAGCGACGCAGAAGCTGCATCGTACAATGTGCGCAACGTCCTTGGTGGCGACGACGGCTTCAAGCCGGACGAACTGTGCTGCCAGATAGATGCGGCTTCGGCTAACGACGAGGACAAGGACGCCAACAGCCTGACGTGGACAGACAACATCTCCATAGAGGACAACTTACTGACGTGGAATGATGAAGGAAAGGCAATGTGCTACTTTGTCTTTAAACAGAACGAGGAAACGGGCAAGTGGACTTTCGTGGACAATATCACAACCAACTCTTACGACCTCTCGGAGCATGAGACGGGATATTACTGTGTGCGTGCTGCCAATATGCGTGGCGGCTTGGGAGCTGCCACAAAGAGCGTATGGTATGAGAAACTCGAACCCTACGTACTCACCATTCATCAGACCGGCGACGAGACGGTGGACGGCAAGCCGTACGGATGGAGCACCATCTGTCTGCCTTTCAATGCCCGTGTGCCTGAGGAAGTGAAGGTTTATGCTGCCACAGCACACAACAGCCAGAGCGCAGACGACAAGGTTAGCGACTACATAATGACGCTCACTCAGGTCATGGTGACTGACAGTCTGAAGGGTTACGTGGTGTACGGTCCTGCCGGCGACCACAGCTTCTCCCCCACCTCGCAGACTTCCGGCAAGCCGACCATCCTCGAGGGCAACGCCACGGACTCTCCCCTGTCTGCCCTGAACATCCCCTGCTACGTCCTCTCCAACAAGACATGGGGACTGGGCTTCTATAAGTTCACCGGTTCTTACCTCGCCGCCCACCGAGCATGGCTTCCCCAAAGCGTAGTGACAGACCAGGTGAACAGCGAATTGTCTGCAAGCTCGCGAGCCATCCGCTTCGAGATAGACAACGCCACAGCCATCTCGCCCATCCGCTATGACAAACCGGACAACACCGTCTACAACTTGTCAGGACAGCGTGTCAACGGAAACACACCAAGAGGAGTATATATTATAGGGAAAAGAAAAGTGGTAATGAACAGATAGACGGATCAGCTGATATCCCCTGAAATTGGGTCTACATAACAGACCTGATTTCAGGGGATACGCTTTTATGTCACATTATTTATTTGTAAATATTTGATTATTCTAATTTATTGCCGTATCTTTGCCTTGAGCTATAATACAATTAGTTATGAGACAATCAGAAGAACGATATATCAGTTTGTTGACCGACTTTGGCTTTAAGCGGATTTTCGGTACAGATCCCAACAAGGAATTGCTTATCAACTTTCTCAACTCCCTCTTCGATGGAGAGGAAGTGATAAAGGACGTGAAGTATCTCAATAGCGAGAACGTGGGTGACGTATATACGGAGCGCAAGGCCATATTCGACGTCTACTGTGAGAACGAGCAAGGCGAGAAGTTTATTGTAGAAATGCAGAATGCCTACCAGACATACTTCAAAGACCGATCGCTCTTCTACTCAACCTTCCCCATCAGAGAACAGGCTCCTAAAGGATCAGACTGGAATTTCTGTCTGAAAAAGGTGTATGTTGTCGCATTGCTTAATTATAAGATGAGCGATGAGGCATTCGACAGTACTGACACTATCCATACTATAGCTTTGATGGACACCAAGACCAACAAGGTTTTTAATGCCAAGTTGATGTTCAAGTATGTTGAAGTCGGTAGATTTGACAAGACCGATGAAGAACTTACATCATTGTCTGACAAATGGATGTATGTGCTCAAGAATCTGTCACGCCTGGACAATCGTCCGTCGTCTTTACGTGAAAAGATATTCACCAAGTTGTTTGATGCTGCAGCCATAGCCCGCTTCTCCCCTAATGAGTTGCGCGAATACGAGGACAGTCTCAAGGCTTATAGGGACATTAAGAACTCCTTGGATACGGCAAAAGAGGAAGGACGTGCTGAAGGAAGAGAGGAAGGACGCGCCGAAGGAAGAGAGGAAGGACGCGCCGAAGGAAGAGAGGAAGGAAGAAAGGAAGGACGTGCTGAAGGAAGAGAAGAAGGACGCGCCGAAGGAAGAGAGGAAGGACGCGCCGAAGGCATAGCAATGGTTGCAAAAATGATGTATGCAAAAGGAATAGACGTTGATGTTATTGCATCAATGACCGGTATGACAATAGACAAGATAAAAGCTCTGTGTCAGCAATAAAAAACGAAATATCCCAATTCGCCACGTCACCCTCGACAGAAATACCTTCTGACAGTGAAGGGATTGGCTGTATATGACAATATCTACAGCCCGTGCCTATAAGCCACTGGCGACACCCCCACTTGCTTCTTGAAAAACGTGCCGAAAGCAGAGGCATTGGGGAAGTGGAGGATGTCGGCTATCTCCTTTATGCTCTTGTCCGTAGTGGACACGAGAGAGATGGCACGCTTCGTTATCGCCTTAAACACCAACTGCTGCACCGTGCTGCCCGACACCGACTTAACCAAGGTCGTGAGGTATTTCGGCGACAGACACAGACGGTCGGCATAGAAGCGGACGCCTCGCTCACGGTCGTAATAACGGTCGACGAGTTGCATGAACTGCATGTAGGTATCGAGCTTGCGTGTCGGAGCATTGTCGTCATGCTTCGAGAGTTCGTGGAAGATGCTGCATAGGCGGTATGTCAGCGAGAGGAGCAGCAGACGGCGCTCATTGGCGGCGAAGACATTGGCGTCACTATTGCCGACAGCCAAGAGTTCGGAATACTTGGTCAGCTCGTCTTCATGCCCCGTGTGCATTACGCGGCAAGCACAAGGATTGAGCAGTTCTACGAACTTCATACCCACCACCGTACTTCCAAGAATGTCGCGAATGGAGTCCACACGATACAATATTATCACCACCGCACAGTCGTCGCTGTGACTGCAGATGGAGAAGTAAGCATCGCGCGAGAGAAACGCCGTCTCGCCCTTCCGCACCTCATACTCCACATCCTCACAACAGAACGAGAAGCGTCCTGACGTACACACGATGATGCCTACGTCAGCCACGTGGAAGCTTTGGAAGAAGGCTTCCGGAAAAGATGTTATATTGCCGCACGAACAGCAGATGTCCTCATTATTGGCCATCTGCTCTTCCAGCGTATTTATGCCGTTAATGTTGTCTTTCATTACCTATATAGTTTGTCCAAGGCGAAGTTACTAACTTTTTATCAGAAGCGGAAAGCCATAAAGAGAAAATATGAACAACTTGTGATATTTTATGAATATGCCTACGCCATGATTAATACGTAACTTTGCAGTCGAAATATAAATAAAGGTATGAAAAGATTATTGTTCACATTTTCCCTGACTCTTCTTGCCCACTATTCTATGGCGCAGGAAACATTGTCATTGGGCCAATGCCTACAGATGGGCATTGAACGAAACCTCAACTTGAAGACTTACGAGGGCAACGTGCTTAAAGGTAAGCACAACATCAGCGAGAACCGTGCACGACTGCTGCCGCAGATAAACATCGGCGCCGTGCTGAACGACAACTTCACGCCTCCCGTATCGGTAACGGACGGTTCGGCTTACGGCAAGCCGTACAACGTGACGAAGACGCTGCAGTATAACTCGTCGGCGAGCATCCAGCTACAGATGCCGCTCTACAGTCAGACAGCGCTGACGGCTCTCGACATCTCGAAGACGCTCGACCAGCTCAACACGCTCTCTTACGCCAAGGCGAAGGAGGACCTTATCATGCAGATAAGCAAGATGTATTATCTGGCGCAGAACACGGAGGAGCAGATCGGCATCATCAAGGACAACATCAAGCGCTTGCAGGAACTGCGCGACATCACGCAGGCTTTCCATGACAACGACATGGCGCTGGGCGTGGACGTGAAGCGCGTGAACGTCAACCTTGAGAATCTCAGCGTGCAGTATGACAACGCCAAGGCTATGCTAACCCAGCAGTATAACATGCTGAAGTACGTCATTGACTATCCCGCTGACCAAGACATCGTCGTGGAGAAGGCTAACGTGGAGACCATCGACTTGGCTGCGCTTACCGGACTGAACGTTAATCAGTACGAGCTGCAACTCCTCCAGACGCAGAAGACATTGGCTGAACAGCAGAAAAAATTAGTGAAGGACGGATATCTCCCGACGCTTGCCCTTACCGGCAACTTCACCTACTCTGCCTTCACGGACAAATTCAAGAACTGGTTTCAGTCGGGCGAGTCAAACCATTGGTATAACTCAAACGGCATCGGCATCTCGCTGCGTATCCCCGTATTTGACGGATTCGAGAAGCGATCGAAGATGAGAAAGGCACAGATTGACATCGACAATGCCAAGATTTCTTACGAGAATGCGCTGAAGGGTATGCAGACACAATATGCCAACGCCGTGAACGACCTCGCCAACAACCAGCGCAACTTCAGCAAGCAGCGCGACAACTACCTGCTCGCGGAGGATATATATAAGGTGACGAGCGACCGTTATCGTGAGGGTATCGCCTCGATGACAGAGGTGCTGCAGGACGAGATGAGCATGAGCGACGCACAGAACAATTACCTCACCGCCCACTTCAACTATCAGGTGTCGAACCTAACACTACTGAAACTCACGGGACAGCTGGAAAGACTCATGAAGTGAGTTTTTCAAATTAGGAGTTTTGAGTTTTTATCGAAAACAATATAATCATACAAGACAATGGAAACAAATAACAATACAAACAACAATAACACAAACAACGAGACTGAGGCAGCTCAGTCGTCACACGAAGTAACCGCCAAGCAGCTCAAGCGCCAGCGCATCCGTCAGATAATCGTAAGCCTCATCGGTGTGGCAATCCTCGTATGGGGAATCGTAAAGATTGGCTGTATGTTTATGGACTATAATAGCAACGAGAAGAGCGACGACGCTCAGGTGGAGCAATACATTTCGCCCGTAAATATGCGCGCATCGGGATATATAAAGAAAATATACTTCAAGGAGCATCAGGACATCAAGAAGGGTGACACGCTCCTCGTGCTCGACGACCGCGAATATCGCATCCGCGTTATGGAGGCAGAGGCAGCGCTGAAGGACGCTATGGCTGGTGCCAACGTCATTGATGCCTCGGTGCAGACCACACAGACATCAGCCACAGTGTATGAGGCATCCATCGCTGAGATTGAGATTCGCCTCGCCAAGCTGGAGAAAGACCGTCAGCGCTACAAGAACCTGGTGGCTCGCAACGCTGCCACTCCCATACAGTTGGAGCAGATTGAGACAGAATATAACGCAACGAAGAAGAAGCTTGACGCCGTTCGCCGTCAGCAGAAGGCTGCTTACTCAGGCGTGAACGAGGTGCAGACACGCAAGAAGAACACAGCAGCTGCCATCGAACGCGCTCAGGCAGCCCTTGAGATGGCCAAGCTCAACCTCTCTTACTGCGTCGTTACGGCTCCGTGCGACGGCAAGCTCGGCAGACGCGCCCTTGAGGAGGGTCAGCTCGTAAATGCCGGACAGACCATTACGTACATCATGCCAGATACACAGAAATGGGTGATAGCCAACTATAAGGAAACTCAGGTGGAGAAGCTCTACGTGGGTCAGAAGGTCATCATGACCGTGGACGCCTTCCAGGGAAAAGAGTTTGAAGGAAAGATAACAGCCATCTCTGGTGCCACAGGCTCTAAGTACTCTCTCGTGCCTACAGACAACTCAGCCGGCAACTTCGTGAAGATTCAGCAGCGCGTGCCGGTACGCATTGAGTTTGAGGGAATTTCGAAGGAAGACAACGAGAAGTTGGCTGCCGGAATGATGGTAGTTGTAAAGGCTCAGCTTAATAAATAATGACACAAGCAGAAATATATACGGCGGTGCCCGAACACCTGCCTAAGAATTTTCCGTTCTATAACTGGGTGCCAAAGCCCCTTGGCATCGCCTTCCTCGTCATACTTTTCATACCTATCATGACGGTTAGCGGTGCCTACACCGTGAACAGTAGCGAGATGGTGGGCGGGCTTGGCATCCAGTCGGAACACATCGCCTTCATAAGCTTCGTAACGTCCATAGGCATGGCGGCGTTCTCGCCGTTCTTCTATGCTTTGGTGAGCGTGCGACGCCAAAAGATGATGAGCCTCGTGGGATTCTCCCTCTTGGCTGTGCAGAGCTATATCTGCGCCAACACGGACAGCCTCTTCATACTGGCTCTCAACAGCCTCGTGATGGGATTCGTGAGGCAGACGTTGCTGATGTGTAATCTTTTTACGCTCATCAAGTATGGCTTCGGCATCGAGGCTACGCGAAACGTCACGCCGGGCAACGAGCCGATGGACGAGAAGGGATGGGACGCCCTTGACACTGAGAAGAAGGCGAGCCAGCCCATCATCTATTTCTTCTTTATGCTTCTCGGACAGATAGGTACGTGGATAACGGCATGGTTCGCCTACAACTATCATTGGCAGATGGTGTATTACGCCATGCTCGGCTCCATCCTCGTGGCATTGCTCATCACCTTGGTGTGTATGCCTTACAATCCCTACCCCACGAAGCATAGCCCGCTGTCGTTCTCGAAGTTCGGCAATGTGGTGGTGTTCTGCATGATGTGCTGCTCATTTGTCTACGTGACGGTTTACGGCAAGGTGTACGACTGGTATGACAGTCCTAACATTCGTTGGGCTACGGTGATATGCGTGGTGTCGTCCCTACTGTTCTTCTATCTGGAGAAGACGCGCCGATTGCCTTACTTTATGCTCAAGGCTTTCAAGTCGCGCAGCATTCAGGGCGGCATACTGCTCTTCATCGGACTGATGATATGCAACTCCAGCTCCATGCTCGTCAACATCTTCGTGGGCGTGGGTATGAAGACGGACCAGATGCAGGTGGCAGTACTCGGCAACTGGGTGTTGCTCGGTTACTTCATCGGACTGGTTACCATCCTGATTCTCAATAGCAAGTGTGTACACTTCAAGTGGTTCTTCGCCCTTGGCTTCCTGCTCATAGGTGCCGCCTCGCTGTTTATGTATTTCGAGGTGCAGACAGACGGTATGCTGGAACGTATGAAATGGCCGGTCGTAATCCGCGCCACGGGAATGATGCTCCTCTATTCGCTCATCGCCGTATACGCCAACCAGCGTATGCCGTACAAGTTGCTCTCCACGTGGGTGTGCATCATGCTCACCGTGCGTATGGTGATAGCACCAGGCATCGGCTCGGCTCTCTATCAGGTGGTGTTCCAGCACCGCCAGCAATACTACATCACCCGCTACGCCCATGACTATGACCGCACCAACACGGAGACTGCCATGACCTACGACATGACAGCCCGCGGCATGCAGTATCAGGGCAAGAGCGAGACGGAAGCCCAGAACATGGCAGCCATGTCAACGAAGGGCAAGGTGCAGATACAGGCCACTCTCTCCGCCATCAAGGAAATGTCAGGATGGACCATCTACGCCTGCATCATCCTCGCCGGACTGATGCTCGTAGTGCCATGGCCCAAGCGCGACATATCGAAGGACACAAAGGAAGGGTTTGTTAATTATTAGTTATTATTTTTTAATTATTAATTGGGCTGCGCCCTTACAAATATAAAAGAGGGTGTGCATTCTTGTTTCTTGCATAGAAACATTGAATGCACACCCTCTTTTATATTAACACATTGAATGATACAGGTTCTTCTCCTGTTCTTGCTTTATATTCTTCATAAAGCATTTCACGCATTCTCTCCACCATATTTTTCTTTTGTTTTTTAGCTGATTCCCATCGTTTTAAAGCTTCTTCTCTTGTTATTTTATCCATCTTTTATTCCTTATTGATTTTATTGCAAAATATCAACCCTACAATTAATAATTAAAAATTAATAACTACTAATTGACACTATTTCTTACTCTTCACGTCATCATTCTCGATGCTGCGCTCCGCTTTCTTCACGCCCGACGACAATTCGCCTATGCGCCAGCTTACACTCAGTCCAAAGCGGCAGGGATTGTATGACGAGTCGGTGCGGTTGAGAAAGTTCTCGCCCGTTACGGTATGGTTGCTGTGTTTCTCCGTTTGGAAGAAGCTGTTGGCGTACATGTAGAAGTTGAGGCGGTTGTTTAGGAACGACTTCTGTGCTGTCATGCTGTAATAGTAGTTGCCGTCGCTCTTCAACTGCAATCCTGTGCTTCTTGTCCAGCCACCGAAGTTAAGGCTCAGCTTCCAGTTCTTCGGCAGAGTCTGCTGCACGCCACCGTTCATCGATCCCGACCAACCATAGTTATGCAGCGACTGACGGTCGTCATAGTCAGAATAGTCGCCCCAAAGGTTAAGGTTAAGACGGGTGTTGCGAAAGACCGTCCAACTCAGATATCCCGACAATGACGCCATCTGCGTGCGTCCGATATTACGGTATGTGGTGTAGTTGACGAGGTTGCCTGTAGGATTCTTTACGCTCTCAATCGTACGGTCGTCCACAAGCGTCGTCACGCTCGTTATGTTATTGTTAGTGAGGCTGTAACGCAGCGTCCAACTCGTGGAGAAACGAGAAGCGAAGAGATTATACGTGAACTGCACGTTATGGTTCTTCTCACTCACAAGGTTAGGGTTGCCCTGCGACAGACTCTCGGGATTGGTCTGGTCCAGATAAGGATTGAGCGACCAAATACCGGGTCTGTAGATGCGCATATTATAGCCAAGGCGCAGACTCTGAGCATCGTTAAGCCTATAGCCAAGACTTACTGACGGCACAACATCGTCGAAGTCGGTGGAGAAGTTCTCCCCCACTCCAAGCGCATACTTTATTTTCTGGAACGTATGCTCATAGCGCACACCGAGTCTGCCGGACAATTTGCCGAGCTTCAGTCCGTAGCCAAGATAAGCGGCAAGGATGTCGTTCTCGTGACGGTAGTGCGTGGAATAATCATCGTCAAACACGTATTCATCAGACGTACCATTGGGACGAATATATCGGTCGTCGTTCGATCGGTTGTCGCGGAAGACATACTTCACGCCCATCTCCATCGTGTGTGCCTTGGCAATCGGCGTGGTATAGTCCACCTGCAAGGTATGCTCCATGCTTCGTCCGTCATCATCGCGGCGCTCATCACGCAGCCGGTTCATAAACGCCCGCCAGTCATCGGTCACCTCCGTGACGTCGTAAGCCGAATTATAGTCGCCTCTGTCCGTTCCACCGTTCAGCTTATACGATAATGTCAGCATGCGCCCCGGAAGCTTGAAGAGTCGCTGATAATCAATGCTTCCGTCCATATACATATAGTCGCTGACCGAACGTCCGCTGTTGGTGTAGGCGTAAAGCGGAGCGGCGGTCAGTGGCGACGTGGCATTGGTGGTGTATGTATTGTGCGAACGCGAACGATTCGACCATATTCCCAACGAAGCCGTTACCAGTCGGAGAGTGTCGATGTCGTAGCTCGCCTCGAATCCTCCCGAATGCGTATGATTGTACGAACGGCTCTTGCCTATCTGCGTACGGTTATAGGAAGACGGCGTATGCGGGTCGCCGGTAAACTCATACAGATTGCTGCTCTTGCGGTTACGCGAGTCATAGTAGTCGTATGAATAATTAGCGCTCACGGTCAGCTTGCCCTGCTTCACCGTGGCATACATGCCTGCATCGGCAGCCGTATTGCCGCCGCCCGCATTCATTGTAACAGAATAGCCCTCAATGCCTTTGCCCACAGTTACGATGTTGAGGATGCCACCCACACCCTCCGCATCATACTTCGGTCCGGGGTTTGTGATCACCTCTATCTTCTTTATGGACGAAGCCGGCATGCTCTTCAGCACATCCTTCGGATTCTTCGACATCATATTGTTAGGTCGTCCGTTTACGTATACCTTGAAGCCGGCGCTACCGTTCACCTTTATGTTCTCGTCACCGTCAACGGTCACCATCGGCACCTTGCGCAACATCTCCAGCACGTTATTGGTCTTCGAGTCAGGGTCTTCCTCGATGTCGTACGTAATCTTGTCTATGTCAGCCTTGACAAGCGGTTTCTGCGCCACTATCTCCACACCACCAAGCACATTCGTAGCCTCCTTTATATATAAGGTATCGAGCAAGGCTTGGGGATGACCGGCAGAGACAGCAAACTCACGCACAACGGGCTGCTTGCCCATCGCGTTCACCATAATACGGTATCTGCCAGCCGCCTTCAACGTCATACTGAATCCTCCGTCGCGCTCCGTAACGGCAAGCGCTGCCGTAGCGGTAGAGTCAGCCACGGGAGTGATTTTCATAGTGGCATACTGCTCACCCTCCTTCGTAGCCTCATCAGCCACCACGCCCTTGACCACAAACTTGCCTGCTGACTGTGCCACAGAAACCGTAACGGAGAGAAACAACGAACAGAATATAGTGAAGGAAAACAATAATCTTAAGATCTTTTTCATACTAACAATGCAGATTAAATTTCTATATAGCGGACAAAGGTATATATAAAAAATATAACGAACTTATAAGATAGCACTTTTTTAACCTTACTTTATATTAACCTTTTCGACGCTTCATCCTCAGTAGTCCCACTATTATTTACAAATTCTTTTACACAAGGGACTGAGGGTGAAGCTTTTTTATTATTAATTTAACCCAAATCATTAGGACTTGGAGTTAAACATGTTTTCGCACTCTTCAGTAGTTCTGCCGAATACAATATTTGCATTTCTAACGCTCAATACTATGAGCTGAGCGCACAACAAAATCTTTGGTGCGAAATTCTTGAGT
>ERZ1031020.113-NODE-113-length-44794-cov-14.838217_pt1 | contig 44794 bp, 74 predicted proteins | sample MGYA00517109_ERZ1031020 | MGnify/ENA primary metagenome ERZ1031020 (study PRJEB33719, sample SAMN04261270) | wastewater metagenome | biome: rural village; feature: human; material: feces | host: Homo sapiens | place: El Salvador | collected 2013-01-07 ... | reverse complement strand
TTGGCGCTATCGCGATGCACAGCTTCGTTTATGCGCAGGCGCGTAAGCAGCAGCTTATCGACTTCATTCGCGACGCTGACAACAACACCATGTTCGCCACCTACCAGGGCTATCGTGTGATTGTTGACGACAGCATGACCGTAGTCGGAACTGACAACAGCCGTAAGTTCATCTCCATCATCTTCGGCAACGGTGCTATCGGTTACGGCGAAGGTTCTCCGTCAAACCCGCTGGAATACGAGCGCGAAGCGTCTCGCGGTAACGGTGGTGGTGTCGAAACCCTGTGGACCCGTAAGACCTGGTTGCTGCATCCGTTTGGTTACAGTTTCACCAGCACTGTAATCACCGGCAACGGCACCGAGACTATCGCCCGCTCTGCTTCCTGGCAGGACCTGGCGAACGCTTCCAACTGGAACCGTGTGGTTGACCGTAAGCATGTACCGATTGCCTTCCTGGTAACTGGTGTCGGGGCTTAAGGTTAAGATATAATCGAGAGGGACTTCGGTCCCTCTTTTCATTTACTAAGAGGTAAATTATGGCTAAGACCGGAAAAGGCTTGCCTCGCAGCCTTCAGAATGTCGACTTCGGCGACTTTGACATCCCAGTAACGCCGGCTACTACCAGCGTAGTTGGTGGGGTTAAAAAGTCAGCTACTGTAGCCGCCCCGCGGCCATTACCGCTGCCGCCGGGTCGCAGTCCGCTGCGGACCCGACTAAGACCGAGTTCGATGCCCTTGTAGCCGAGTACAACAAACTTCGAACTGATGTAACCGCGCTGCGCACTACCGTAGCAAATCTGTTGACTGCGCTTAAAAATGCAGGAACTGTAAGCTAAAGGAGCTTAAAAATGGTTGATGTAATCAAACGTCGTATTACTGGTGTTTCTGATGATTCTCCTGCCGATGGTCAGGTTGAAATCGATATGGCGAATATCTCGCCCGCATCTTTTTCTACCGCACTTGCCGCTACCACTACCAAGTCTACGGGGCAGACGATGACTCTTACCGTAGCCGTAACTGGCGGTCTGGCCCCGTACACATACCAGTGGTACAAAGATAACAACGCTATCCCAGGCGCTACCGCCGCCACCTACGAGAAAACTTCGCTCGCTACTACCGATTCCGGTACGTATAAAGTGGTTGTTCACGATGTGTATGGTAATATTATCTCCAGCAGCACTGTAGCAACTGTGTCTTAATACAACGGCCCTTCGGGGCCGTAATAAGGAAAGGTCATGGCAGATAATTATGTAATCCGCGAAAAGTACACCCACGTTGATGTTGTTGACGGTCAGGTGATGCCTGTTCGCGGTGCGGTAGAAGCGGAAGAACTGGTTGCAACACAACCGGACAACGAAGAAGCGCACAACAACGGTGGTGGTACTAAGCGACGTCGCCGTAAGTCAGAGGAATAATTTATGCCGCTAATCGTGGAAGATGGGTCGATAGTACCTAACGCTGACAGTTACGTTAGTCTGGCTGACGCCCGCGCGTTAGCGGCTAATTATGGCCTGGAGCTACCGGAAGACGATACTGCCACCGAAGTAGCCTTGCGCAACGGCGCTACTTATGTCGGGCTTGCAGAACCGCAGATGTGCGGCCGCCGTGTGTCCGCCGAGCAGTCCCTGGCGTACCCGCGTACGGGAACAACACTAAACGGCTTCACCGTAGCTGATAATGTTATCCCACCGCAGTTAATCCGGGCGCAGGTAATCGCCGCTGTTACGTATGGAGCGGGCACTGATGTTCGGGCTAACTCCGATGGACGTTCCGTGCAGACCGAGCGTGTAGAGGGTGCGGTAACAGTTACCTACTTCAACAACGGCAACAGCGGGGCCACAACCGCGATTACCGCCGCTGACGACGCCTTACGCCCGTTACTGTGTGGTGGTCTTAACAACGGCTTCTCATTTAATGTGTACCGGGGTTAAAAATGGCGAAGACTAAATCAGAGATGTTTACTCTTATCGGCGCAAACCCCCCCGATAACACTACCGGGCTTATTACCCCAGCAGCGTTGCGCGAGGTAATGACACAGATGGCTGACTCACCTATTTACGCCACTCCAGGTGTTAAAGAGGTTGAAGTTCTCCGTGCCGCGTCTACGGTAACCCAAGCGCCTACCGCGGTAGATACGGCATTGCAGTTAACTTTCGGTGCAGCTCAGGGTAGTGCATCCGACCCGGTAATGATTAATGCTGCGGGGCTGGTTACATTCAACACCGCCGGTAACTACGCCGTTCGCATCAAGTTACAGGCAGGCCGCACAGGTGCCAGCGGAACGTCAATCCTGCTATCACGTATTTTAGTAAACGGCGCTCAGTACGGCTCACCAGCCGCCACGAAACTGGTAAGCGCGGACACCACAATCCCGATTGAATCTCGCGTTGTTATTAACCCAACAGCAGGCCAGACTTTTGCCGTTCAGATTATGCGGGATAGCGCCGGAAGCAACTTCGGCGGCGTATACCCGCAAGCGGCTACCGTAACCGCATGGGGTACAGCACCATCCGCGCTACTGGTTATCTCGAGACTGGAGGCCGCCTGATGAGCACAGCTTTCAGTAAACGTATGCAAGGCGTAGGTACACGCCTGTTAACCAAATTCGGTAGCACGGTATCTCTGATTCGCGCTGGCTCGAAAGTGTGGGATGAAGTTCTCGGTGAGTACGTCTGGTCTGCGGATGAAGTGTTGCCGTTGAAGGCCGTTCCGGTTCCTGTTAATGCGGGTCTGGTGAACGGTACGACGATTCAGGCTGGTGACATGATTGTTAAAGCCGATTACAGCGTCGTTCCTAAGATGGAAGACAAAGTGCAATTCGGCGGCGAGCAATGGTCCGTCGTAGCCATTGAGAAGAAGGTGGTTAACGATGATGTTGTGTCCTACTTTATTCAGGTGAGAAAATGAGTTTCGCGCTGGACGTCTCTAAGTTCGTGGAAAAGGCGAAGAAGAACCCTGAGAAGGTGATGCGTCAGGTGTCTATCAAGCTGTTTTCCGCTATTATAAAGGCGAGTCCGGTAGATACTGGTCGGTTTCGCATGAACTGGATGGCATCTGGCGGTACTCCTGCTTCCGGGATTACGGATGCTACGGATAAATCAGGAAACACAGCAACCGGAAACGCTACAAGTTTCGTGCTGAAAGCCACCGACTGGCATGAGTTCACGCTGACAAATAACCTGCCGTATGCACAACGGCTGGAGTATGGCTGGTCGCAACAGGCCCCGCAAGGATTCGTCAGGACTAACGTGTCCCGCTTCCAGCAACTCATTAACGAAGAAGCTAGCAAGGTGAGATGATGGGCTACTTTGAGGACTTAACAAAAGCGTTTGATGTGCCGCTGGTAGCCTTCGGAACCACCAACGGCATCAAGGTAGCGCTTGAAAACATCTACGCGCCGACGTCAACAGATACGCCGTATCTGGCAAGTTACATGTTGCTGGCGGATACCGAGCAGGCTGACTTATTCTTCACGGAACAACGCGCCGGTGTCTATCAGATAGACATTAACTACGCATCGGTGAAAGGTAGCGCGCCAATCAATAAAATGGCAGACTTACTTAACACGGCGTTTAAATCAGGTAAGGCATTTTCGCGTAACGACATCTGCGCCGAGGTTCAATCGGTTAGCCTGGGGCCGCTGATTGTAGAAAACGGATGGGCCAAACGACCATTGTCAATTAACTTTATTGCATTCACCAAGAGGCTGTGAATATGGCTACAACTCCTTTTAAGGGCGCGAATACCGCGCAATTCTATGTGGCGGAAACTACCCCGGGCGTAACACCGGCTAACCCTGTCTGGTCGCCGTTGCGTAACACTGGCGGTGTTCCTGCCGTAACCCGCGATGCGCTGACTTCCAACGAACTAGACGGCAGCCGTGAAACTACATCCATCCGAACCGGTAACAAACAGGTTAGCGGGGAGTACGCCATCGAACTTAGCTCTCGTAGCCAGGATGATTTCCTTGCGGGAGCGATGACTTCTACGTGGCAAGCTGGGGTAGAGATTACTGGCGCCGAAATTACGGTCGCCCCAGCAGGTAAAACATTCACCCGCGCTGCCGGTAGCTTCATTACTGACGGTGTAGAAGTTGGCGACCTTATTGCGTTCACCGACTTAACCGGCGACAACGCAAAACCGTTTATCGTGACCGCGGTTTCCGCTCTGGTAGTTACGGGCGCAGGTATTCAGCACACGCTGACAGCAGAGACAGTAACCACTGACGCAAAAACTGGCGACAAGCTGGAAACCGGTAACGCGTGTAAGACGTTCTCCATCCTGACGTGGTTCAAGGGCCAGTGTGGTAACCCGGACGCGTACATGCTGACCAAAGGTGTGGAAATCTCTGGCTTTACCGTAGAGCAGGCGGTTAACGCCATGGTCACCGGCAGCTTCCCGTTCATCGGCCTGAGTCAGGAGATTCTTACCGCGCCGCCGTCTGGCTCTGATTTCTCTCAGGTTACGTTCACCGATGAGCCGTTCTCGTCGGTAGATGTGTCGGTGTTCGATGGCTCCACGCCGTTGCGTTGCGATACTCTCACCATCACCAACGACAACGGAGCTTCCGCGCAGTTCGAACTCGGTAACAGTAGCGTGGCGTTCGTCGAACGTGGACGCGCAGCTAACACATTCTCTATCTCTGGCAAGCTGTACGACATGACGATGATTCAGAAGTTTATCAACGAGCAGCAGGTAGAGATTAACTCTATTCTGGCAGGGGTAAACGGGGCTATGTCTTTCAGTTTGAAACGTGCAGAGCTTACGGCGGTTACACCTGAGATTGGTGGGCCTGAGTCAATCACTCAGTCCATTGAAGGCCAGGCTACCGGCAATCAGTACCAGTCGTCTATCGTAATTCAACGTATCACCTACGCATAAAACTAAGGCCCCTTTCGGGGCCTTTTTCTTACAAACCTAATTTTAAAGCAATGTCTATAACGTTCGATTTAACGTCACCCGGTATGATGTAGGTGTCGTAATCTTTTACACCACTAACATCGTACAGATAGCCACGGCTATCGCAGATGAACGTATAGCCGTCACGATGGAGGCGGACGATTCGCACGTCATGCCCCGCGGCGACGATAGGGGCAACTTCACTGGCGAATCCACCATCGGACACTACAAAAACTTCGTCGCCGTCAGGCAAGTTTTCAGCAAGATACTTACCGAAATAATCATCGCCGAATACCGGTTTAATGAATTGCTCAGAAATGGCAATCATTAACCGGCGGCGGGACAACCCATTAAGAAAACCCTCGGGTTTTTCTTTCCGCGCCCGGTCGTCGTAGCCGTCGAGAAATTCGTGGTAAGCATCCTGGCCTAACGCTGCCAAAGCAATATTGAACATTGGATTCTTGAAACTGGTAGTTCCTTTCGCAAAGCCCATTTCTACCAGCGCCATAGCAAGCGTGTCTTTCCCGCAACCCGCAGGGCCATTAAGAATAATTACCTTAGCCATTATTTATCGCTCCCGTGTGGTTTTAAGTGTGTAGAGTTCCCGTTACAGTCGTATTCGGTAACTGCGTGTGCGGTTATGCCGAGGTCACGGAAATGCTTTATTACCGCTGGAGAGTCGTCGAACGCACACAAGATTCTTTCCAGTCCGAAAGCACGCAACACCTCTTCTTTAATTACGATGTCTTTTCTGTTGTCGTGTTTGCTGCGCATGATTAGCGTGTCAAACCTAACGTTATTCTCTCGTAACCATTCGCGAGTCTCCTCCTCAGCGTCATCACTTCGCCCGGTAAGGATAATTATAGTAAGTCCGGAATGCCACAGTACGCTACACAAATGGATATTGTCGTATATCGGAGCGTCATCTTTGCAGGCCATGTTAAATGGCTTCCACGCCCACGTTTCTCCGTAGTTATCTTTTGGTAACAGGTGTAAGCGATGGGTACCGTCGGCCAATGTCCCGTCTAAATCGAAAATTACAATATCTTTCATCCCAGCATCTCCGGTGAAATAGTTAAACGTGCGACCTCGCCATATTCGGCGCTATAAGTAATTACATTTGCACTGCGGCCCGACATCCATCCGCCGCGAGAGGCGTAGGCGTCTTTAGCCGCTAAGGTGCGGTGTTGCTCAACAATCATGTTACGGCTTTCTACAATCTTCTGGTGGTGCAGATGGCCTACGTGGGCGTAGCTGTAAACACTCTCGCCGAACGCTTTACGGAACTTGGCAATCATAACCGGTTCGATAGCGTCGAATCGTGCTTTATGCCCGTGATGGAAGAACAGCGTCGTTTTGCCGTGTTGCACCATCTTGTAAACATCCGGCGACGTATCGACGAACACGCGCGGCTCATTGTCGTACAGCGTACTGAACATCTCAGCCAACCAAATCATACCCGATTCGTCGTGATTCCCTTGCACGATAAGCAAGCGAACATTTTTATGCTTAACCAACGCCATATCAACGACACGGCGGACCATACGAATCATGTAACGGACCAGTTTCTGATAGCGCGTGTCAGCGTCAAGGACATGACCGCTTGCGGGCGTAACGGCATCAAGACTATCGAAGTGCGCTAAGTCGCCAAGAAGATTGATAACCCCAGTACCGGCATCCGGTGCTTTCTGGAATGCTGCATCGAACCAACGAGAGAACAGGTCTTCCGCAATCTTCATGTCCCAGTCGTCGCCGCTCTCGTCGGCCCAGGCCAGCATACCGAGATGGAAATCGGATACAGTGTAAAGATTGAGCAGCTTATCGTCCCGTTTGGCACGAACGGCTTTAACAGGTGCAACGGGCGTAATCTCCGATTTCATGCCTTCGATCACGGCTTTCATCAATTCAACCTGACGTTCGGCGTCAGTGTCGGTCTTAACCCATTGCAACTTAGTGTTGCCGAACTCATCCACCAGTGACGACGTTCCTTTAATCTTATAGCCGTCCGGGACAAGGTGGCTAACATCACGTCCGTGACCTACACCTTTCTTAGCCAGCTTCGCTTTACGGATACGAATTACGCGGTCTGAGATGCCGTATTTACGGGCGATGTCTACATTCTTCATTCCGGCGTTCAATTCTTCCTGTAACTGTTCGTCGGTTATTTTCTTCCGGGCCATGCTTACTTCCTCGTGTTTAGGATTTGTCTTATAGTAGCCTACTTCTCTTTCACGTTCGAGTTACAAGCCCAGATTAAAATGAATACCCACGGCAACAGAACCCACCCGAGAAATAAGTTAGCCATGAATATCGCTAGCTTTGCTTTATGGTTTCGCATATGGGCCACAAAAAACGGGATAAAATAAACGCCTACAACAATAATTAAAAAGAACATAGCGATACCGGTCATAACATAACTCCTGATTTGAGATAACATCGTTGGTGTAAGTGAATAGTACGCTATTATATCAGGGTGTGCAAGTAGTATGTTAGAATAATTTTGCGCCTAGTGTCGCACACGAAAAGCGGGTGGTTCCCGTCTGGCGCATTTCCTTTAACCAGTAACCTCTTAACCAAAGGATTAAAGAATGAAACTTTCTGATTTTTATTACGAAGCTGAAGCTGAAAAGGGTGCACGTATGCCGATACCATTAAAAGACGGTACCGATTCCGGGGAATGGCTTAATGTTGTTTCTCCTGAGGCAGACGTTGCCGTTAAGGCTATGCGCGCGTTCACCCTTGCATACCGGGCAGTGTTAGGGAAATTAAAACCGCTTCGTGATAAGTGCGAAGAGATGAAAGATTTCTCTGAATACAACCTGAAGATGGAAGACGCGGCGACGGACCTTAACCGTCAGTTAGCGGTTGAATTGGTTAACGGGTGGAGCCTTGACGACGAATTCAATAAAGAGAATCTGAACACACTCCTGACGCAATATAAACGACTCGCGGAACTTGTTGTTGTGTTTCATAACGAACAACTGCACCAGCTACAGGAAAAGTAGACGCGTTGCTCCAGTTCGCCCGTTGGAACTTCATAACCCGCCACAAACGGCGGGAATTTGACAGTATCGCCGATGGGCATAAAGCCGCGCTAATTGCTATGGGGGTTATGCAAGACGCGCCGGACGCAACGCAGGCCACTGGGCCGGAATGCCCCCCTGAACTACTAACCACATTTGAGAAGTACAGGGAAATTAAATTCACCCGCCGAGTGGACGACGACGGCATCAAGATGTACCCGCGCGAGCAATTACGATGGTCAGATTTAGTGGCGTACAGCACCGTTTCAGGCCAGAATATAGGGATGTTCGAATCTGACATCATCATGAGCTTAGACGCTATTTTCGAGGGTAGAAACGATGGCTGATGTAGCTAGTTTAGTCGTAAAAGTATCAGAGCAAGGCGCGAAAGCCACATCAGACCGTCTTGATAATCTTTCAAAGTCCGCAAAAGTAGCGGGGGCCGCCGTAGCAGGCCTCGCTTCTATCGTAGCGGCTACCGCGTATAAAGCCGCCCAAGAACTAGTTGACTCACAGCGGCAACTGGACAAGATGTCCGCCAGTTTGAAGACCTTAACCGGAAGTACCCAAGGTGCTAAACAGGCGCTAAGTATCCTGCAAGATTTTGCACGCGACACCCCATACGGACTGGAGCAGGCGGTGGAAGGCTTCCGTAAGCTGGTGGCCCTTGGCCTTACCCCATCCGAGGAGGCGTTGCGGTCCTACGGCAATACCGCATCGGCTATGGGTAAGGACCTTAATCAGATGATTGAGGCGGTAGCCGACGCCAGTACGTTTGAGTTCGAACGCCTCAAAGAATTCGGCATCAAAGCCAAGCAGAACAAAACCGACGTAGAGTTTACGTTCCAGGGAACGACAACCGTAGTTAAGAAAAGCGCTGCCGATATTGAGCAGTATTTACTTAACATTGGTAACGTAAATTTTGCGGGGGCTATGGCTGACCAGGCCAACACCCTTAACGGCGCTATCGCGAGTGCCAGTGACTCATGGTCGCAGCTAAAAATGACGCTTGCCACCAGTCTTGATGTTGGCGCACTTGCTGAACCTATCAGGTATATCGATGACTTGATTCAGGAATTAAACGCGTCTGTTGCTTCCGGTGAATTAGCCGCTGAAATGCAGATGTGGGGGAACATCGCGTCGGAAGTAGGAAGCGCTATCGAGATGTCATTCGACGCTGCGTTTGGCTTTGTTGGCGATGCCATCAACGGGCTTAATGAACTGTGGGATTTCAGCAGCAAGAGTATTACGGATAGCGGAGAACAAACGGCTACTACCATCGCTGAATCCGCCGCCGATGCGCTTGACTTCATCGCGGAAGAGTTCACCGCGATGGAGAGATTCTTTGAAGATATGGTTAAAGGCGCGCAGGACGCGGGCCGTCTTGTACGAGCCGCTTTTACCCCCGGGGAATCAGTAGACGTAGCTAAAAATATCAACTTCCAGCTTGGCCTGGCTTTGGATACCCAGCGCGATGTCACCGACGTTACGCGTAAAAGTTTCCGCGAACAGGTAGAAGCTCAACAGGATATTGTAGCGTTAAAACGCGCGGCGTATGACATCGATAAGGAGTCCGCAAAAGCTGAGGGGTTAAACAAATTTAAGGTAACCGGAACTGGCGGCGGTTCTGACGATGACGGGTCAGCCGCAAAAGCCGCTAAGAAAGCGGCGGACGCGTTCGAGCGCCAGAAAAAAGCGGCGGAAGACTTCTACTATCAGTCAATCCATCTTAATGATGACGTATTTCAGAAAATAGAAGCTAACCAGGAAGAGCAACTGTCTAAGTTGCAGGACTTCTATAGCAATAAGCTTCTTAGCGACCAACAGTACGAAAACGCCAAGACGCAGATTATGTTATCCGCGGAACAGGCCCGCCAGGAAGAACTGGATAAGAAAAGGAAGGAGGCCCAGGAGAATCAGCAGAAAGGCGAGGATTTCATGGCTCAGATTATGGGTCAGAACGCCACCGAGCTTGAGCTTCTGGATATTCAGGAACAGCAGAAACTGGCAGTAGCCGATAAGTACCGTGAACAGGGTCTTATTAGCGAGAAGCAGTATCAGGCCGCGCTTAACGCCATCAACGAGCAGTACGCAACCAAGCGAGCCGACGCAACGGCAACCGCCTTCGGTAACATGGCGTCAAACATCGGGTCTGCGTTGGGCGAGGCTTCTGGTGCGTATAAGGCATTCGCTATCGTACAGGCCACCATAGCCACGTACACCGCAGCTATCGAGGCTTACAAGTCCACGGCGGCTATCCCTGTAGTTGGTCCGTTCCTGGCCCCTGTAGCCGCTGCCGCTGCCGTTGGTGCAGGTATGGCTCAGGTTTCCGCTATCAGGTCCGCGCGTGAACAGGGCGGTCAGTTATCTGCGGGACAGGCTTCCACCATCGCCGAGCGCGGTAAACCAGAAGTTATCATGCCGGCTGGTGCATCACGTGTGCGCACCGCGCAGCAGATGAAAGAAATTATGGGTCAAAACGGGTCTTCTTCCGGCCCATCTAATGTTACTATCGTAAATAACACGAGTTCTCAAATAGGCAACGTATCCACTGAGCAAGATGATGAAGGCCGTTTGCGTATCATCATCGAGGAGCAAGTGGCTGCCTCTTTGCAGAACAGTAACAGTAAGATTAGCAAGGCCCGCAAGGCCACAAGAAATGCGCCGGGGTTCAAATAATGACCGAATTATATTTCCCACGTAGCCTTAAGCCGGTGGTGTCGAAAGGCTACTCAATGACCAGACGTAACAACGTCTGGAGCGTAGATTTAGCCGGTGGCGGGGTGCGTCAGGGCCGTGACACGTATTATGACGTGTTCCCGGTAAGCGTAACCCTGATTACATCGGCGCTGGGTCGGCAGGCGTTTCTGTCGTTCCTTGAGAAAGTCGACGGTGGTGCGTCGAGTTTCTGGATGGCGCACGACTTCGGCATGGGTATTGAGGACTACCAGGTGACAATCACGTCCACCATTGCGGAGTCCACTGAAGACGGGATTAACTGGACGATTACTTTCACGGCAACCGCTGAGAAATCACCGTTCCAGGACCTCGAGAACCAGTGCCTGATTAACAATCTTCCAGATTTGTACGGTTGTTACGGGGATTGTCTGGGTAGTTTCCTGAAAATATACGCGAACTACGAAACTACGTTCCCGCGCATCTGGAGCAATGAAGTGCCTGCCGGGTATCCACCGATTAACCTTCTGGCGTCGACTCTTGATAGCCGCATTGTTTACGATGGGCCACAGGTTTACTACATCAACCGAAATGGCAATCTTGTGCAGTCCGCCGCCAATGAATGGCCTCTTACGTTCATTGATGGTGTTGCGGTCGGGCGTGTGCCGCCAGAATCCACATCCAGCAATATCCTGATTAAATCGTCGAAATTATCTGACGCATCGTGGGCTAAAACTAGAGCAACAGTGTCGGACGCAGTTGACGGATTTCTAAACGGCGGTACGTTCTCACTAGTCCCGACCCAGACAAACGACAGCCATCTCGCATATCAATCGGTGTCTTCCGCTTTTGCGGAGGGTGATGTATACACTCTCAGTTACGTTGCTAAGGCATATGGTTATAATTATGCGAGACTTCGCGCCGCTGATGATGCTGGGTTTATCGCGGATTGTGTTGCTAACTTATCGACAGGGGTTATTTACGCTGGCGCCCCCGGCAGCGATATAGCAGAGCTTGGCGATGGTTGGTATCGATTTACAGAAACGGTAGCTATACGCCAGGGCGGCGCATCTTCTCTGCTTTTAGCGTCATGGGTGTACAACAACTCCGCCGTTGGTTCATTTGTCGGTGACGGGGTTAGTGGGATATTAGTGTGCGCGATGCAAATAGAAAAATCACCTTTTGCCACGTCGCCAATAGTAACCGAATCGTCACCGGTAACCCGAACGACGGCATCAGCAAAAGTAACCATGAATGGTGCGACAAGCATTGACATTACCTACTCCGACGGCTCCGTGATAAACGTTCAGGCTGTTGACGGTTACGCCTCCATACCCCAAGCGGATTCGGCGTGGGGTAGTAAATACATCACTCGTATTGATTTTAATGTGGACGGTTAATTTATGAGCCAGGAATCAGTAGAAGCTGCCTATCGCCGTAAGCTGGCCTCAAATCCCGACGGCGAGATGGACTACATCACGTTGCAAATCAGCCACCCGTTGCTGTCAAAGACGTACTATCTTGTGCGCGGGCTACAGGAACTTACGGCAACGCTGGAGACGGGAGAAACAATCACGTTCGAACCTACTCCTATGGAAGCGTCGGGTGCGGCTAACAACAGTGATATGGACCAGACGACGACATTTACTTTACCGGATATTCTCAATCAACTTGACGATGAGATGGATAAAATCCCGATGAGCAATACCGAGTTGCCGAAGTTCGTCTTCCGCCGTTACGTCAGCACCGACCTGTCTTACCCGGCGGATGGCCCTGTCGTGTACGAGTTACAGGCCATCAACCAGGAGAAGGGCGAGTTCTCTGCGGATGTCGGTACACCTATGCTGAACCAACGAAGCACTGGTATACTGATGACACCTAAAGAGATACCGTTATTACGCGGCCTGTTGACTACATGAATATTAACGACTACACGGGAATACCTTACGACTTTCGCAAACGTAATTGCTGGCATCACGTGCGCATTGTCCGCGCGGATGCCGGGTTAGAAACCCCAGCGTTCGACGTTGCAAGCCCAACGGCGATTAACGAAGCGTTTGACGAAGGGCATCGCAACACGAAGGGGCTTACAAAAATTGATAAGCCTGAAAACTTCTGTGCGGTGCTTATGGGGTATCGCCGCGGCGGTCGTATCGTGTGGCACGCAGGAGTTTACTTCGACGGGATGGTGAGCCATTGCGAGCTTGCTTCCCGTCAGGTACGGCTTGACAGGCTGGCGGATCTCAGAGACACGTACACGGAGATTGAATTTTGGCGATAATCCTGCACTACACGCGAAACGCTGATGGCGCTTTCAACCGTACAAAACACGTCGGGATGCCGATGGAGTTTGTCGTTAACCGTATCCCGGACGGCGTTCCGGTACGCGTCTATCTTGGCGAGATTGGTGATGATACTGATGTTACAGACGACTTCGACGCGCTCAAAGACGAGGACGCCGTGTACCACATTATAGAGGGCGCTGGCGGCGGCATTGGCGACGCCATCGGGAGTGTATTCAGTTTCATCCTTAAGCCAATCGCCAAATTGTTCGGGCTAAACACAGCAGCTAACGCTAATTATTCCGCTACCAACAATCAGGCTACGTCGCCTAACAACAGTCTTACTGACCGCTCGAACAAGCCACGTCCTTATGAACGTTCTTATGACATCTGCGGGACAGTGCAGACTATACCCAATGACCTGATGCAGACGTATAAGGTGTTTAACGCCACGGGGGCGCTTATTGAATATGCGTACTATGACGCCGGTCGAGGGTATCTGCATATTGAGGAAGACGGTGTAACTGAGGCAGATACCCGAATCAGCGAGATAACTGGCTCGTCGGTGACGGTGTATTCTCCTTACACTTCGCCGAATAACACCAGCACACCACAATTGCATATCGGCGCCCCTATAGACCAGAAATTGTACGTTACATTTAAAAACGCCGATGTCGATGGCGCTGTTCTTCCCGCCCCTAATGATATCGCTATAGACGTGCAGGACTACACTGTCCAGCGGCAGGGAACAACCGGCGTTGTAGTAGGCGATGACGCTGGTTTCGATGAGTTTTTGGCGGTCGGGGACCTGGCATACTTCGATAACGTATATGCAGATACAACCCCAGGGTCTTTGGGTAATGAGGTTAACCTGGACGGGAGGTACACGGTTCTTTCTGTTAGTGAAACGACCCTTATTGTGGACGTCAGTACAAATCAATCAATATGGAACCAGCTAGGAACATCTGTATGGTTTATAGGTGAAGAGGGCAACCATCTTATAGGCCCGGCGGATACTTACGCGGCTTCCCTCTCTGAATGGGCGTACATCACCCGCGGAACCGTCGACCGTGTTGTAGCCAATGTGGCTGCCAGCAACGGCATGTACAAATACAACGGCGACTATAACCGCGCTTCAGTGACAGTCGAACTGCAATACCAGATGGTAGATGAATTGAAACAGCCTGTAGGTGACATATTTACCGTACGAGGAACCGTAACAGGCCGGAACACGGATTACACAGGGATTACTCTTTACGGAAGTTTACCAACTGCTTCCAGATTCCGCGCCCGTATGCGTCGTGTTTCGGACACCGATAAAGATTTTGAAGGTACTGTTAGCGACGAGGTTACTTTCACTAATCTGTATGGGCAGTCGCTGGACACAACCCCCCACTACGGCAACCGTACTACCGTACACTGCGCCCGTAAACAAACCCCACGTGCAGCCGAGGTGTCCGAACCGGAACTGCGCATGATTGCAACCGAGATGTGCTACAAATACTTAGGTAACGGCGTATTCGATACGGTAATGACACCGAACACTCAGGCCGTGCAGTCGCTAATCAGGCTGGCGCGTGACCCTGTGGTGGGTAATCTGGAACTGACAACGGCAAATATGGACAAGTTACTTGCCGTGCAGGAAGAAATTGAGTCGTATTTTGACAGTGAATTAGCCGGGCAGTTCTGCTACACATTCGACGACTACGACACAACCATGCAAGACATCGTTCAGACCATCGCGGAAGCCGTGTTTTGTACGGCATACCGTAAAGGTGCTGATATTATGCTGCGATTCGACCGTCCTGTTGCGGGGCCTGAGATGGTTTTCACCCACCGCAGCAAAACGACCGGTACGGAGAAATGGACGCGCACGTTCAACGATTCGACAACCTACGATAGCCTGTCGTTCTCGTACATTGACCCGGATACAAACGTACAGGAGACGATTTATATCCCGGAAGAACTCGGCGCGAACACCGAGGAGTACGAATCGAAGGGTGTACGTAACTATCAGCAAGCGTACTGGCTGGCGTGGCGTCGCTACCAGCGCAACACGTTAAGTAAAGTTGTCGTAGAGTTCGAAGCTACCGAAGAAGGCGCTCTCGCTACTCCCGGCGGCGTAATCAGTGTGGTTAAAGGCTCGCGTATCGCGCCGCAGGATGGTTATGTTGTTGCCGTCAATGGCCTTACGCTGACGCTGTCTCAGCCTGTTACGTTTACTCCTGGTGATGACCATTCCATCATTCTTAAGAAGCGCGACGGCTCTGTGCAGAGTATTTCTGTTATCAAAGGAAGCCACGACCGCGAAGTGATTATGCTCTCCGCGCCGGAGGAGGCAATCTACACGGGGAATAGTGCGCTAAAAACTGAGTTTTCATTCGGCAACGAAGCAAGGCATAATGCTCAGAAGATAGTTGTTTCTTCAATCGACCCCGGCGACGACCGCACGGTCAAGATTACGGGCTACAACTATGATGACGGATTCTATAAATACGACGGCGTCGCGCCATACGGCAGCGGTTTCTCCGACGGATTCAGCAATGGTTTTAATTAAAGAGGACTCTATATGTCAAGCGGATGCGGTGACGTTTTAAGCCTGGCGGATTTACAAACCGCCAAGAAACACCAAATTTTTGAAGCCGAGGTTATCACCGGTAAATCCGGCGGGGTTGCTGGTGGCGCCGATATTGATTACGCGACCAACCCTGTTACCGGGCAGACCCAGAAGACGCTTCCTGCTGTGTTGCGTGATGCCGGTTTTTCTCCCGTATCGTGGGACTTTTCCACCGGCGGTACGTTAACAGTTAATGACCGCGACAAAGTGGTGTATGACCCCGTAAGCAAGACGTGGTACTCATATGCGGGTACGTTGCCGGTTGTTGTTCCCGCGAGTTTTAATCCAGTCGGTAACGCTAACTGGAAGCCGCAGACAGACCCAAATTTGCGTAATGATTTGGCGTCAAGTACCGCCGGTTTAGGGGCTTCACTGGTGTCTTTTTCCAACGGTAACACCGTTGAAACATTATCTGACGCGGAAGGTGCCAAGAACATAGGCAGTGGCGAAAGGAGTTTGCTTGCACGTAACAATGATATTAAGCATTCTGGCGACTTTTCTACCCTTCAAGCCGCGGTAGATGCGTCGTTAACTAAAAACGACTTAATTGTTTCTCCGGGTGAGTATACAGAAGCAATCACTCTGGGTAGTAAGCAGATAAAAGGTGTAGGTGGTGCTGCAATATTAAAACCATCGGCAAACTATGCAAATACTGTACAGGTTAATTTATCCACCCCGCACTGGCAGTTTCGACACAGCGGTGGTTTTGCCGTAGATGGTACAGGTACAACTGGGGCCGTAGGTATTAGTTTTGACCCGTCAGACCAATATTCCGGACGTCATAATTTTAGTGATTTATACATCCACAACATCAACAAGGCCATTCAGAAGCCTTCCGGGAACATCGGTAATACATGGAGAAATATTGGGGTATCTACGTGTGATTGGGGGTATTACGCGATTAGTGGCTCAGAGATGCATTGCGGGGCCGATACCCTCTACAATATCCACTTCGACGGCATCTCCACCTATGCCGTCTACCTAAACGGCACTGTCGATAACGGCGGGATAGGCGGATGGTGGCTTAAAGACTCCATTATTGAGGCTTCCGGAGGCGGCGGGATATATTTAAAAAGCAAATCAGGTGACTGCCCTACATCTCCATGCGGGGTATCCAATGTATGGACGGAAGCGATTGCAACATCATCGGCTGTTCAGGTAGACGGCGTGGCGCAAAAACCGCGAGTTCTCAAGTTGGTAGACACCGCGATATTCTTTGCTGAGTATTCTTATCTCAACAACATCGAGCTATCCAACTCCAACTTAGTAACTTATGGTTGCCGTTTTGACAACGCCGATGGTAATCAGGATATTGTAGTGGATGCACAAAGCACCATCGTAGCCCACGACGTGTATTTAAACGGCAGCTCTGGAAAGGACGTTATTGTAGAGTCTGTCGCGTCGCAATCCGCAACGATAGCCACTACAAACTTGTCTCTACGAGGAAATTTAACAAGGGGACGAGTGTTTAATACGCCGACGGGGAATAAGTTAAAAGCTATCACATTTGACTCAGGTAGCCATAATTTTTCTGGTAGCGGTACCGTTAACGGTTCGACTGTATCTGACGGACTTCACGCCGCTACATGTACCGAATTTTCATTCCCTGGGTCCGGTTTATATGAAATGGTAGCGTCAAGAACGACACTTACATCCGGTAGATGGTACGTGTGGGGCGTCAACTCTCGCCTCCAATCAGGAACAGCAGATGTGAGTATAACGTTAGGTATTACTATGGGTAGCGTTTATACTAAGTCTGGTGAGTGGATTAGCACATTTGGGGTGGGTAAAGCTTCCGCTAACGGTACTGTAGGTCTGTACGTCTCTACTGGGGGAGGTTCAGGTGCTGTTATCAGATTTAGTGACTTCTTCATCGCTGAGTTTACGACGCAGGCTCAGGCTTTAGCTTTCGCTAACTCCCGAATGTCGTTGGCTTAAAACTAAGGCCCCAAACGGGGCCTTTTCTCTACTCTTCTGATAACTTCTCCAGTACAAACGCCAGTTGCGCATTAGCGGCGTCTCTTTGCTGACGTAGCCGCAGAACCTCTTCTTCGAGTTCCTTGATACGTTTTTGCAATGCCGGAATTGGGGCTATGATGTTCATCTGGTAAATTTCCTCGCAAGATACGTTATTTCTTCTTCACAAAGTTCATCAAGGTCGTTAGATACAAATCCTCTGGTGAATGTTTTGCTGAACTTTAATCCAGCTTTATCATTGTCGCCAGCGCACACCCAGTCATACGGCAAAAGTGACATTTGCTGCCGTAGGTCTGTTGATATATTTGACCCCAGTGCGCTTACAGCATTGAACCCGCAATTCATCAAGGCTACGGCTTTGAATATGCTTTCGGTAACAAATACCACCCCGCTTTCCGGCAAATACTCAAGCCCCCATAAACACGGCCTTGTTGTTCTGGTAAAGTACCGCGCGTCTTTAGGGTTTTTACAGTTCTTTTCGGCATGTGGTTTGTAATGCTGGTATCCGCGAAGCCTACCGTCAAACCCCCACAGGTAAAACGTAGCTACTCCAGGGGCTAAGACTACCTGGAGACGGTCAGCGTCAAACCCACGCGCCAGCAGATGAGCTTTAAGTAGAAACTCTTCGAAATCCATCATTTCTTACCTCGTCTCTTCATGTAATTAAGCAACTCTTCCTGTACCGATTTCTTCTCGTCGGTACGCGCGGCGACAACCTCGTCCAGAGTGTCTTTAGCAACGATGTGATAAAGGAACACCGGGCGCTCGTGACCCGCCTGTTTCTGGCGGACTGGGCCTATGCGCTCAACAACCTGCAAATAGTGCTCAAGGTTCCAGCCTTGCGAGATGAATGCCAGATGATGCCCGCCGTCCTGTAAATTCAAACCATGACCGGCTGACGCTGGATGCACGCATAAGATTTCGATTTCCCCGCGGTTCCACGCTTCCATCTGCTTATTACCTTTAGCGCCTTTAGCAAATGCCTGCGCCTGCGGGAATCGCTTAAGGATGCGCTCCAGTTCGTGCTTAAACTGATAGGCTACAAGCAGCGGCGCGCCCTGTAACTCCTCGACAATTGACTCAAGCGCATCCAGTTTCGTGTCGTGCACTTTCTCCCAGTCTTTGGTCGCTTCGCCGTCTGGTCCTGACACATACACAGCACCGGATGCAATTTGCAAGCACTTCGACGTCTTCGCCGCGGCGTTAGCCGCTTCAACTTCCCCGCTCTCCAGTTCCGCAAATAACTTCTCCTCCATATCAATGTACGCCTGACGCGCTTTCTTCGGCAGGTCGATTTCGACCGGTACAATAATCGGCGCTTCACAACCGAACCATTCGGCGGGGTCTATGGTCAGGCTGATGTCTTTCATCTTCTGATGAATCTCATTATCTGCACCCGGGCGTGCGTGATATTCACGTGCCATAGCCGATTTGCCTTTCTGTACCGAGTTAAACCAGCGGTCAGTGAACGCTGTGTACGAAGAACCGAGGCGCTCGCCAGCGTCGATAAACCAGTTCTGCCCCCACAGGTCTTTGAGGCCGTTTGGTGATGGTGTACCCGTAAGGTTGATGAAACGCTTAACCTTGCCGAACGCAACCTTGCTAAGCGCCTTCGCCCTCTTGCTACCACCTGAACGGCTGCGGAACGATTTAAGCTTCGTGCTTTCATCGGCAACGATAACGGTAAAAGGCCAGTCGTCTTTGCCGTAGTAGTCAATCAGCCACTCGATAACTTCGTAGTTAGTGCACACCACGTTAGCATCAGACTCCAGCGCTGCGATGCGGCGCTTTTCTGAACCGGTTGCATCTACGACGCGCAGACAAGGGAATTTCCATTTCTCTTGTTCTGCAGGCCATGTACCGGACGCAACGCGCAACGGGGCGAGGATTAACACGCGGTCCTCTTCTGTAAGCTGCCCGTTGCGGAACAGGCGGTTGAGCACCCACATAGTGGAGGAGGTTTTACCTCCCCCCATTCCGCACCAGATATTACAGCGCGGGTGTTGCAGCATGAACGAGGTCATGAGCTTCTGGTACTCTCGACGGATAAATTTAGACATACTCAACCCTTAACGTAGAGCACCAGCTCTTTGCGCCCGAACGCCGTAACGTTACCTGTTACGTCCTCGATAACCAGTTTACCGTTCGACTCTACAAACACAGTATCAACGGCAACAGGCCGACGGGTCTTAACGCTGAAAATCATGTCACCCGGTACGATGTCACGTGCTGGTTTGCGGTCATATTCGTGTTTCATTTCTCAATTCCTTATATTGTTGGTGTAAGGCTAACTATAATAGTTCGCTATTAGGTCGTCAACCTGTTTAAACGAACCGACGACAAAAACATTTGCACCGCGTTTACGCATCCGCTCATGCTCACGTAACTGGTGTGGGTCTGGCTTCGTATTTTCGTCTTTCTTAACCTCGACGAACCAGACGATGCCGCCGGGGAGAATTACCAGCAGGTCAGGAGCACCGGAGCGCCCCTCGTAGGAAAGTTTACGAACGAGGCCACCAATGGCCTCGAATCGCTCTTTTGCGTATTTCTGAATCTTGCCTTCCGGGGTCATGAGCGCAGAACCCAGGTTATAAACGCTCCTCCGAGAACGGCAACGCCAACAAACTTAAAGAACAGGCCGTAACAGAACATCGCAGCTATTCCCGCGCCGAGTAACAGTGCGAGCATGGTTACTATGGTCCAGAATACTAACATTGTCATAATACGCACCCCTCACGTTTCGTATGCTCAATCCCGCAGCGCGGACAGATTCGGCAGTCTTCTTCGTATAACCAGTAAATTTTCATTCCAGCACCCACAAATAAATTGCTACTAGCATACCCAATACGGCGACCATCATGCCGTATTGACCCTCGTGACAGTAGACACCAGCGGCGAATCCCGCCAGCACCGCGATACTTAGTTTACTTGGCATCTCTACATTCTCCTTCAGGCCACCTATTAGGAAAAGACGGTATATGTGAAACTTCTCTCGCCGCTTTTATTCTTTTAATGGCGGGACCTATCTCCGTAACCATTTCAATGAATGTAAACCGGTGTCCTCTGGTAAGATTACATGTCTGACAACAAGAAACGCAGTTAGATACTATGTGCCCGCTTGTATTATCTATGCGGTCTACCCCGACTTTTGTAGTGCTTCCGCAATAATGGCATGGCTGTGATATTAGTTTAATAACGCTTTCCAGTGTTAAATCGCAGATAAGCCCTTTTCCTGAATCTGCTCTTTTGTATCCTAACAAAAGCGCGTACGCCCGCGTCCTTTGGTCCTTATTCACCAGTTCCCTGCGTTGCTTGTTGAGACACTCCCGGCAATCTTTCCTGATATGAGAGCCATTACTTTTATTTCCTTTCCTGAAGTTTTCCTCTGTTAAAGGTTTTACCTCCCCACACTTTCTGCATTTAACAGGCTTCCCAGTGAAAACATACCAAGGGCTTTCTCGTCTGGATTTACCTTGTAATTTAAGTTTTTCGTCATACTTTTCCTTCCTGTTAGCATTTACACACTCTTTACACCAGCGTTGCAGCCCGAGGCGCGTTGACTTTGAAAAATACTCTGTAGTCGCCGGTTTATCTTCGCCGCATCTTGAACACTTTTTCATTAATAACTCCAAAAAAAAATACCGACATAGCCACTATATCGGTATTTACATTTTCTACAACGTATTTCCTAAATCTACTACTTGGCGTATCTGTACATTTCGCTACCTTCTGCTACAAGAGGGAAGCCCTCTGCCCACTCTGGCAACGCACACATTAATTTCTCCAGTTCAGCTACGTTGTATTCCGGCGTATCTGGAGTTTCACATACCAGTTCATCGTGTACATGAAGTACAATAGGGTAGCCGTTTGCTTCTACGTTCAGCAGTGCATTAGCCAGCAAATCACGGCACAGCGCCTGCGTACAGTTTTCCACGAGTTTACCGGAATATGTGTACTGGAACCCCCACTGTCGGGTTAGCTGATTTTCGCCCTGGTACTTGATGCGCACGTTAGTAGACACCTTCCCGTCTTCGTCTGTCTCTTTTGATACGCTTAACCCGACGCCTGGATAAGACATAACACGACCCGACGGCAGCGTCATACGCAACCACCAACCAGCGACTTTGTTGCCGTTGTTATCTGTCTCTACGTTACGCGAAAACTTAACCCCGCGCGGCCCTGCGGTGAACTCTTTACCCGGATTGCGGATAGCCGCCATAGCTGCATCTTCAATATCGCGCCAGAATTGGACTATTGCTGGGTTAGCTTCCCGGTACATGCGCTTTAAAGCGTCACAGGTGCGCCAAACTTTCTTATCAAGAATATATGATGGTCGGTCATCTTTTTCACCAGGACGTGGCGGTCGCTTGGCTTCCTGAATACGCGCCCATTCATATCCTCGTGCGGTAGCGGCCCAGATATGGTCAGGGAAAGTCCCGTCTAAAGTACGGGCCATATCGTTCAAATCAAGCCCTAAGTTTTTAGCAAACGTGACGAAAGCCCCTACACCCCCCGCGTAACCCAGTCCGAGAACCATTGCTTTGGCTATTTGTCTTTGGTCCTTTGTTACGTCGTCATAACTAACGTTGAACACGGTTGATGCGAGTTTCTTATACACATCAACCCCGTTTACAAATACTTCTATTAAATCGTCTTCGCCAGCCAGCCACGCCAAACCACGGCCTTCAACGTTAGAGTAATCGGCTACGACAAACTTATGCCCTGCTTCCGGGATAATACAGCTACGAACCGTCGACGCCGTTAGCTTGGCTACGTCGAAACGGCGATGCGCACGACCCTTAAGTAGCGCTGAAATGCCCTTATCCAGTTCATCATCGTGATAGTACCCGCGCGCCAGGTTCTGTGGTTGGAAGCCTTTACCTGCGAACCGTAACGTACGCTTGGCCCCACCGTACTGGATGCAACCACGGCGGCGGTCGTCCGACGAGCGACCCAACAGCAGCGGGTTATATTTCGTTGACGCAGTGGACGCGGCCCCGAGGCGCATTTCTATAATTGTGCGGGCGTCGTCGGGTAAATCCTCATCCGCCAGCAGGTCGTTAAGCGTTGACTTCTGCGCGTTGTGGATACGGTGCGCTGGCGCAAGTTCACGCAGAATCGGCAGGAAGTCCTTACCAGTAAGAGAGCCACCGTATTTTCGTTGGGCTTCTTCCTGTAACTGCGCCTTGTGCTTCTCCACGGCTTCAATCGCGGCTTCTGCCAGTGCAACGTCAACCTTAAACCCGCGGTCATTTATTAACTGGTCAAGTTCCAGTACACGGTCTTCGAACTCGGAGTTACCCCAACGTGGCAGCTTATGGAAGACTTCACGCATCGCGGTGATGTCGCTCACGGCGTACTTGATGAACAGCGCCCACTCGTCCGGGTGTGTTTCTGCGGTATAGCGTCTGATTTTGTAGTTCTTCGGTGTCGGTTTAGAGAAACGCTGAATCAGCGCCTTGCCGCGTTTATCTTTCGCGTTGTCGGCGGATACGCCCAACACTTCGCACAAGGCATCCAGTGAACCTGGCAGCGCGTGACGAAACGCCCAAATCATCGTATCAATGGTGTTGCTTACGGGAATATCAAAACCCCAGCAGTGCTTCATGATGAGCCTATCGAACATTGAGCCGTTGTGCCACACCATCTTGGTGCGGCTGTTTGGCTTAACCAGGCGGCGCAAGGCGCGGTGCAAATCTCCCGGCATGTCGCTGCCGTCGGTGCAATCCCATACCTGTACAGGCTCGTCATCAAAGGCATATGTGCAGATTAGCACTTCGGTTGACGGGTGTTCGGCGTAAGCGTAGGAGCCGACTTTCTTTAAATCGGCTTCGGAGAATGTTTCAAAGTCTAAGAACAGGTAACTCATTATTTTCGACCCTTAGTAAAAAGGCCCAATGAAGGGCCTTAGTTAAACAGATTCAGATATTAACCACGGCGACGACGTTCGCGGCGTGGTGCTTCATCCTCTTCGTCGTCTTCCAGGTCATTGACGCTCGCGGCGACTTTAGAACCGCCGAACGCTTTACCTTCTCCAACGTACTTAATTGCCAACAGGTTAACACCGAGAACTTTGTATTTCTGACTGAACCAGATTTCTACGCTTACGTTAGCAACGCAGCCACTGTAAACCTGTTCACCTTCAATCTGTTCGCCGTCTACATTGAAGTCCTGCTCTACCTGAGTCTCACCTTTTTTAGAGGTTACAATCAGTGGCTGTTTCTGTGCCTTCGCTTTGAAGTAGAAGCCTTCCGGGAAGTCTTCGAACGGATTGTCGCGCTCGGCAATGTCTTTAATCGCACATTTATCCATGTGCTTACCTTCGCCGTAGTTGGACTTCATCCATTTCTCGGCAGCGGCGGCGCCTAACGCTTCTTCGACTACCGCGTAAACGGTGTCGTAGAGCGCGTCGATTTGCGCGTGGTCGGACGGCAGGATAATAGTAGCGCTGTACTGACCTTTAGTGATTGAGCCATCGTCGTTTTCACGGTCTTTTTCGCGTTCGAATACGTTAACCCAGGCAGTGTTTACTTTACGCAGATTTAATTTCAGTCCCATTTGATTTCTCGCTTTTCAGTTTCAGTTTACTCCGGGATCTGCCCGGCCAGTGATTAGAACTATAATAGCTAACTATTCATGTGTCAAATAAAATTTTGCAATAGGGATTATGTTCTCGAAATTAAGCATATTGGCCGGTTCGAACTCATCCTCTACAGGGTCGTATCGCATCATGGTACCGTTCAAGAACGTGAACGATTCCGAGTGTAGATACCCATCCCAGCGCCATACCATCAAAAAATCTTTATCAGTCGGCATTTCATTTACTTGAATCATTCTAAATCCTCCTCTGTAACTTGATTCCACTCAGGACGTTTGTCATCCGCCGTTGCGACGCATGGCGCACCGGGCTTACGGGTAATGAAGTCTTTCAGTTCTTCTTCCGGTACAATTTTAACCGCTTCGGTCGGTGTCATAAGAACTACCTTTTGCAGCATAGTACCGTACTTCTCGAATACTGCGTCGGTATCTTTCCACGCACGATTACCGGGGCGACCTTCAACCAGTTTGTATCCTGGCACTTTCTTACCTGAATGCAAAGCAGCAGCCATCGCTTTCTCAACCTTGTCGATGTGCTGGCGCAACAACGGCAGCTTCTCATACTCAGCGACGAGTTGCTCTGGCGTAAGTTCCAGCGCACAGTCGTCCTCAAGTTCTTCCGCCAGTACCGCGTTAACGGTTTTTGTACGAGCTGCGCACTGTTCCGAGAAACGACACCACTGACAACCATCTACCGACGGCTTGAAGTCCGACGCTTTAAGGTTCTTCTTGCCACGGGAATAAGCATCAAGGGCTAACAGCGCGCGTTTCTGTGCGAACTTAGCGAACAGTTCCATACCTTCAACCGAGATATCCCACTCCGACGCACCTCCGGCATACGGCTGGAAGATTACCAGACGAACCGTTGTTATGTTATAACGTCTCTTGAGCCGGCGATAAACACCGAGAGCGTAAAGCATAAGCTGCTTGTTTTCTTTCGCTTCGACACGATGCCGCCCGGTTTTCAGGTCGCCAATGATAAGCATGTGCTCGTCAGTGTTAGCCAGTTCCTGTACGGCAACAAGGTCCGCGGTTCCGAAGGTTTGTATTTCTTCTTGCCGTCCGTTAGGGCTATGAATGTAGCCAGGATGCAATACCTCAGTAAGGTTGACGCGCATTTCCAGCTTGGCGTAAGTCGCGACGTCTATAATCGCTTTGCAGTAGTCTGTGTACTTGCGCACTTGCTCAATCATGTCAGCCGTAATCAGCACCGCGCCTTTCATCGGACTGATTAGCGCCTTAATCTGGCCTTTGCCCTCATCCAGCACATAAGCACCGACTTCACGTTCTAACGGCAGCGCAGTGCCTTTGATGTACTGGTTGAGGTGCATCTCTGCGATGGTGTGCATTGCTGTGCCTAATACCGCGGCTTTTCCTGACGTGTTAGGGATATCCTTCTCACAGGCCAGTGATGCCGCGCAACTAAGCCATTTCTTAGCGCCTGACGGCGACAGTAAGGCGTGCACGTCGTTGTTGCCGCTGCGTTCTTTTAGTTTCATGCTCTTAAACTCCCGCCCCATTTAGCTTTACGCGTTTTTCGTTTGTAGGCGCACGTGTCGCCACTACGGTTGAAGATGACCAGCCAAGTTGAGTTACTCACTCGAAAAGGCAGGTGACGTCTAACAAATAGAAGTCGCGCTTTACGGTTCGTCATACCCTTACCTCCCACTGGTCAATTAAATGCCGGGTCTTATGTTCGCAGTGCATAGCCCACCCATACATCGACTCGAAGACATAAAAGTCAGGCTTGGCGAAAGTTGTGCGCTTAATCTGTGACACGTGACGGCCTATATCTTTAGGCCGTGGTACTTTTCCTAAGTACGCCATCTCTTCCATCTGGTGCGCACCGGACGGAGCACGCAATAGCCATAGCGCCTCTGTGTTATCCCGCCTGTCGACGGCTCGGTAGAGTTGGTAAATCATAATTCCGACCCTCAGTTAAAGCGGCCCGAAGGCCGCGAGATAGTTATTCTTCTTCGAAATACTTGTTCTTGATTGCTGTCAGGCGTTCCAGGTACTCAACCAGGTCTTCGTCTTTAATCGCGGCAATCTTCATCTTCTTACCTGTGAACTCTTCCAGCAGTTCATCAGAATCATCGCACGCGGCATCGCTAGGACCTTCATTAATTGCATCGTCGATGGCCTGAATCTGGTCACGCAGAGACTTGTAATCGACTTCTTCTTTCTCTTCTTCCGGCTCTGGCGTAGGTTCCTCGACTTTAGCTTTACGCGGCTTGCGTTTAGGCTTCTCTTCTTCTTCTTCTGCCGGTTTGGTGTCAACTACGTCTTCACCTTCAACCGGGATTTCTTTTGTTTCTTCTTTTACAACAGTAGGCGTGATTGTTGCAGTTTCTGCAACACCACTGTCGACGTCTTTACCATATTGCGCAGTGATAGCCTTCGGCAGTTCAGTACGGCGTGCACTGTTCGCGGCAATCAGTTCGTGCGCAACTACGAAACGTTCCAGTAATACTAAGAATTTCTCTAACATTATTTATTCTCCTGTTTATTTGGGTTACTCGCCGTCGCCTTCTGTAAGGCTATCGTCTATTAATTCAAATTTACCGTTTGAGTGTTGTATAGCTTCTTGCCCGCAATGGTCGCAGACAACAAGTTTATCGAACCCATCAAACTCGTCCCCGACTACGCAAGAAAGTACAAATTTATGTTTTGTGCACACTTCCTGCGATTCTCCGAAAATTGCTAGAAAACCTTTAGCTATGGCTCCCGTTATTGTGTTCATATCCGCCCCTCTCGTTTGGTATGGGCTAACTATAATAGCGAACTATTCACATGTCAATGGGCTTTTCTAAAATAATTAATATGGTACTATTCACATATCAACTGACTAAGGAGTAATTGACATGCAACCATCTGAACTAGGTATCCGTGTAGAACAACGCCGTAAAGAACTCGGCATCTCCCAGCGCCGTTTGGCGGCCCTGACCGGCGTTTCCCAGGGCGCGATTAACCAACTGGCACTTGGAGTAACTCAGGACGTCCGCCCGGCAACGCTGTTCAAACTGGCGGAAGTTCTGGAAGTAGACGCCAAGTGGCTGGCGTTAGGTGAAGGGGCTTAAAGCCCCTTTCTTTTTATAGCAACTTATCGAGTTCTTCCAAATTCTTAATAGTGTGTTGCACGTTCAGGTACTGAATCCAGGCGAGAAACCACGCACTTACAGGAAAACTTATAACAATAGTTATCGATATAATTAATTTGAAAAGGCACTTTATAATCTCTGCCAGCGTCATGTCTAAAATGTCTTTAAACTCCGCAAAAATCCCCGCTGCATACACACAAAAAGTCCACCAGTTGTTGCTTACAGCGGAAACACATGTCAGGTATGACGGGCGGTATCCTGCCTTCACTGCTTTAAACGGGTTATCTATAAAATCGTAAATATTCATTCCAAATCCTCCTCGGTCACTGTCAGCATTTCATTCGGCTCGTATATTGTCTTCGGAATCTTGTTATCTGTTATCATGGTGTTCAGTCTGTAACGGCCTGGGATTATCTGATTGTTTTCGTCAGTACCCGGAACAAGATACCCAGCCTCAACCATTTTCTTAATCTTCCCGCGTTCTATGGCTTCTTTGGAGTTAAACGCCTTTGCGTTGGGGTCAGACTGCGCGAGCTTATTCGCTGCGGATACCGTGATGCCCTCGTTGCCGTTGTAGGTCCCCTCCGCCAGTTCAAACGCCGCGAGTATCGTGGCCTCGGAACTGTTGACGGCGTTCTCTATGGTTTTACGTACATTTTGTTTACCTTCGTTAGTTAACCCTTCTTCCCTCTCTTTCTCCTCGTCGGTCTTGAATGGCTCGAAGCCCCACGGCATCAATACAAGCGCCTTGTGCGGCTCAGGCAGGTCGAGGTTTACTATTGTGCCGTATTCCTCTGTGCTACCGAGGAACTCAACCGCGCGGTACTCTTTCGGCGGCGGTGCTTCACGGAACTGTACAGACTCCAGTACCATGCCAACCGTCTTCTGTTGCGGACCGTGCTTAAATTTAGAGTGGTATACGTTTATCTGACGGTCGGTAGCGCGTTCGATTGTCAGTTCCACGTCGACACCCGCATACAATGCTCCACTGCCGCGGGCTTTCTTTCCGCCCTTCGGAGTATGGTGAACGACACCGACAGCGGCTTTAGTTGCATCGCGCACTTCTTTCAGGATGGCGATAACTTTACCCATACCGATTGCCGTTGATGAACTGTTCTCGTCGAACTTATCAATCGTCAGGGCCAGCGTCTGGTTAAGGGTGTCGAAGGCAACCATGCCAATAGGTTCATCCCCTGCGGTTTCGCGCATCCTGCGGATTAGAGCTGGAATTTTTTTATCACCATGCGTAGCGAGTATTTCGCCCATATCGATGACATGTACATAATCTTTACCTTCCTCGCCATATTTAGCCGCGAGTGCATCAATACGTGTTCGTGTAGCTGCACCACCCTCGCCGTCAATATAGAAATGGTGGCAACGTTGGGTGTCAGCCCCCGCAAACCGGTACCCGGCGGCGCTCAGGTACATCATCCCCAGCGTATAGAATGATTTGTACGTGCCGGATTCCCCGACAATATCCCAGATACAATCCGACGGCATGTACCCCTCAACGACGAAATCAGCCTTTACCGGTTCTGGTAACTCGTCCTCTTCTTCAAGGTCTTCCAGCGTGCAAGTTACAGGCTCCTCGTTCTCTGTGCGGTGCAGTTCTTCAATCTCTTCATCCGGTAAATCAGGCAGAGCCGCACGAATGCTGTTAATACTGATAGGTTGCTTGTCTACGTTAAGCTCGTCTGGCAGGCCGCACATACGCAGGGCCAAATGCTGTCGGCGGTTAAGCTCGGTGCAAGCGCCGTTGTTTGTATGCTGGCACACAAAGCGCACTTCTTTACCATCAAGCATGATGCTTGTGGAGCCTTTGCCTGTATGCAGATGTTCGTTAGGGCATGGGACTTCGTACCCGCGCCCGGAAGATAAAGCGTCAAGGCCAAGCTCGGCTTCGCAGAAATGCGCTATATCAGCGTTAAGCCCATACTCATCGGCGGCAAGTGTCTTAACTTCACGTTTACTCAACCCCATCTCTTCGGCTTTCTTGATGTACCGCTCGGCACGGATAACACGCCCTTCTGTAACCGTTATCTTTGACTCTCTATGTGGCAGATAGATAAGGCGGTTGCCGTCTTCCGTGCAGTGGTCACGCAAGGCTTCATCTATTTCTAACTCTGCACAAATAGCCCGTTGGACCATCCACGCGTCGTTAGAGTTAAACGGCGTGCGAGCCGGAACCAGAACGCGGAAGGCGTAATCACCGTTTTTACACACATGCTGATGCGATGCCGTTGTATGCAGAATATTGAAGAACGGTGCGTTCTTGAATTTGCGGGTAAGGTCGCGGTACTGAGTACGGTTGAGATGGTCAAAATCGAACTTAACCACACTGTCTTCCAGGATAGCGTTTTTACGGCGACCCCCAACAGGCGCAATAGCTTTCTGCTTAATCTTGGCAGCGTCGTACTCTTCCTTAGACCACGACGGATCCACGGATAAACGCTTCGATGTATCGCAGACATACTCCACAAACTGCTCGAGCGGCATCTCACGCGCTACAGGGTTTTTATCGAATGTGTTGCGCAGCGTTGCAAAAACAATATTCATTTCTTTTTCTCCGCACGTTCTAAGGCTTCCTGCATACGGCGCATTGCGCGGTTCATCTTTACCGGTGCGAAGAAGTCAGCGCCGTGTTTCTGGCGGCGTAGCTGTGGAACTATTAACTTTGTCATTGTATAATCCTTATGCTTACTTTGATGATTTGTACTTTAGCCCCGACGTTCTGGCGTTGGGGTTTCTTTTACTTAACGCCCGCAATCCACGCACGCTCCGAAGCGTAGAAACGACACTTACTTAAAGCCTCGATTGGCATCTTAATAATGCGTGTCGGTTCCAACAAATGATTAGGCTTACATATTTCCGCATAGAATCCGCTGTCAGTAATTTCCGGCGCAAACTTAAACCGGTATTTAACTTTACAGTTTTCAAAGTAACAACCCATACGCCCAATCATTTCACGTTCTCCTTAATCCATGCTTCAACTTTATTACGGTCAAATGTTCCTGGTAAACGGCGACCCATAACCTTAATACAGCAATCAGGGAATTTACCGCTGCGCAACCAGTTATTAATTGTTTGACGTGTCACCCCGATACGTTCAGCCACTTCATTCTGTGTCATGTAATGCTGCATTTTTATATCTCCTGTTTGTTTGGTGAAAACGAGTATAGGATAGCGTGAATGTAAAAGCAACCAAAACACCACACAAAGTTACTAATATACAAAAGATGCTAATGGTATTGACTTTTACTAAGAAATGTGCTAAGCTCCACCTGAGCTTGTGAAGTATGAACAAGCGACCGCGGTGCGGCAGGAAACGGAGCGGTGCGTCAGCACTGAGTGTAGTGTCGCTGCCGGCATTCGGAAGGGCCATAATCTATTGTAAATCCCGTCTAAATAGCCCAAGTCACTAATAATTAAAAGTTTCTATAGTTGCCGTAAGCAAGGTAGAGAGTACTTCACTCCGCTGGGGTGGGCTAAAGCCCACCCGCTGCGTTGCGTACTCTTTAAAGAAACAAAAGAATCACAACGGCAACGTAACTATTATCTTGCACACCCCAACATAATAGGATACTATTCACTTATCGGAACGAGACAGAGGAGTGATGGTTATGTTTAAGAAGGGTCGGTTGGTTAAAACAAAACGCGGCGGACAGTACGTAATAGTTACCAAGAATGAGGATGAATATAGTACCGCTGTAGACGTATGGGGTCTTGTACGAAAGAAACATGGTTACGCTTTCAGAGATAATTTAACACTCATCGGCAACAATTTTAAATTCAAAGGGGCGAAGTGATGATTAAGGTGGAGATTAAATCGAAAGAGACAAAACAAACTGTAGCCAGTAAAGAATTCAACAGTGAATCCGAAATAGGTCCCTGGTTAAAACAGTACGTACATTTGCAGACGGTTTATATCATTCTGACGAAGGCAAGTGGCGTTACCGTTTTACTAGAACCGGCATCGAATAATGATGCTTGTGCCGACGACTCTGAGGGAGGTTGCCGTTAATGAGAATTCGTATAACTGATGTTGATTATGTGGACCCGCGCGATGGCGACGATTTGTCGCTTAGTTACTGGGGAGTCGCCCTTGGTGATGTGTTTGAGGTTTCCCGGGCCGGTTCCGATATGTTCATTATCGAATGTGACGCCGGATATGTGGTTGTGCACTCCTGTGAATGCGAAGTTCTAGAGGACTAAGTTATGAGAGAAGCATTCGAACGGTGGGCAGTCGTAGAGGGTCTGCCGGTTAACAAGGGTTCGAAGAAAGAGTACCTGAACGTTAAGACGCGTCTCGCGTGGCGGGCGTGGAAAGCTGGTGCGAATGTAATGGCTGGCGCATTTGAGAAGAGAGGCGATTTATGAGCAAGTGGATTAAGTGTAGTGAGCGGATGCCGGAGCCTTATGAATACGTTCTTGTAACTGATTGTTTTGTTGGCTGTGAGGTTATGCGTGTTAATTCAGATGGCTACTGGGGGCCCGCAAAGAGTTTATATCACGGTGATATAACGCACTGGATGCCGTTACCTGAGCCGCCGGAGGTGTGATGTTCAATAGTTTGGGATTTTACTGAGTGACTTACGCTGCTACACAGCAGCGTATCATTTTTCTCATTTTTGTTCTATTTCACCAAACGCAACAATCGAAGCGACTATTGCAGGAGATGCAACAATACAAACACCAATAAAATTTACTTGCACACTAAGATAGAATAGGCTACTATTCATTTACACAAACAAGAGGAGAGACAGAAGATGAAATACGAAATTTTAGACGTAACTAAATTAACAGAGATTTACGCCACACACGGTTGGGTCGTTGTTTGTGACGGGGACCTCAAACGTGCCTACACTGCAGGTGTTGAGGAGCCAGAAGATGAGTAACAAAAACGAAGTATTCGAGTACCTGATTGACCAGCTACGGCAGCAGGTAAATAACAACCGGTGCGAAGACCTGGCACATGAGGTGCTGTCACTTAAGAATCAGTTACGTGATGCGTCGGCGCTGGTGGCGGAGTTGCAGGAAGACAACATTAAGAAATCCGACCATATATCACATCTGACCGGGCAATTGTCCGCGTATCGCAATGATGCGTTGCGCTTTCAAGCGCAAGTCGGGGACCTGGTAAAACGACTGGCTAAGGCCACTGGTGACGAGTCTGTGCAGATTAAGGAGTTGACGCTCGCGCTAGATAGTTTATATAACGAGGTTATGTGTCTTCGTTCAATCGTTGACCTGGACCCTAAAGGCGCGATTGGGTACATCCGGCGGGCAAATAGTGCAATGACTGACACCCTGCGCCGCCAATACCTTAGCAAAGCACTTGAGGAACTCGGATGTAAGGATGCGCCAGAACAATCCGGTTGCCGAAAGGAAGACGCTCAACTACCTGTATGCTCGTGCATTCCGGCTCACTGCGGAACTTACTACGGCAACACTGTAGTCTGTGATAACTGTGGGTCAGTTACACATGTGGAGGGGGTGGAGTGATGTCTCTTGCAACTGACATCCTGAAACGAAGCGGCCTTGCGCCGCTGTCACCGAGAGCGAAGACACGTATACACAAGCGCCGCCGTAACGCGCTGTACCCCGAGATTCAGGCCAGGCGCAAAGCGGTCCGCGCCTGTGGATTCCAGAACGGAAAGGCCGTGAATCTAGGAGAGTTTAAAACACAGGAACGCGCAGCTATCGCTAATCGGTTATTTAATTACTGGAAATCGCTCGGATACGATGATATTCCGACTAAACCGCAGAGACGACAATACATCTGGCGTCATAAATAAACCGTTATTAAGATAATTCCTAACCGTGCTATCCTCCAGTTACTGCATACTTAATACGCACCTGGAGGATTCATCTTGGATAAATTTACTGAAACAGTGACGGGGTGGCTTCTCGCTGCCGCACTAGCTGGTGGGGTAATAGGCTTACGGCAACACAAAGCCACTATTACCGGCCCTGTCGATGCTCTCTGTTTTCTCGCCACTGGCTTTGCGTGCGCCGTATTCGGTGCGCCTCTCGCCGCTCAATGGTTCGGTATCGCAGGTGAACGCGAAATAGCGGGCCTTGGATTCATCATTGCTATTCTCTGGATGCCAATTTATTCCCGTCTCTCTGGCATTGTCGCCGGAGAATACATCGCACGTCGCGGAGGTGGTAATGAATGAGTTATTCTGGTTTGGTGGTATGCTCGCAATCGGGAGCACATCGCTGTTTAACGTATACCACCCCAGCGTAGATGATGGCCTGTTTGGTCGTGTGCTGTATATCCTCACTGCTATTGTCTGCGCCGCCGGTTGTATCCACCTGTTACAGGGCAGCATGTCACCGACGCTGCCTGAGACATTAATTACCCTGGTAGCGCTGCGACAGATTCGTCAGTCGTGGCTGTCATACGGAGGACATAAGCGTGTCTCGAAACATTTCAGATAATGGACTTACCGCAGATAAGCTGCGCGAGGTTTTACACTACGACCCCGATACCGGAGTTTTTACATGGAAAGCTACACGTGTGCACAATGCTCGGGCGGGAAGTGAGGCTGGCGCCAACCATTGTGCAGGCTATCGCTCCATAGCCTTCGGTGGGAAGCGGTACTTGGCGCATCGTCTCGCTTGGCTATACATGACAGGGGAATGGCCCAACTCCCTAATAGACCACATAAACGGCGATGGTCGTGATAATAGATTCTGTAATTTACGTGAAGCCAACAAATCCGAAAACGGATGCAACAAAGGGCCAAGAAAGGACAGCAAATCCGGTATTAAGAACGTTATGTGGCAGAAGCAACAAGGAGGATGGTACGTTCAATTAAAAATACATAAGATTAAGTATTTTTACGGATACTTTGCGGACCTAGAACTAGCCGCGCTAGTTGCCGAAGAAGCTAGAGAGAAGATACACGGGGTTTTCGCGAACCATAAATTACGGGAAGGTGCTTTATGAGAAACATTAGCAACAATGGCATCAAATTCACCGCCGCGTTCGAGGGATTCCGCGGAACCGCGTATCGCGCTACACCGAATGAGAAGTACCTGACTATTGGGTATGGAAGCTATGGCCCGCATGTTAAGGCGGGGCAGACCATCACTCCAGGACAAGGCCTCCTGTTACTTAATCGCGATATGGCTAAAGCCGTAGCTGCGGTTGATGCGGCAGCGCACCATTCACTGACACAGGCACAGTTCGACGCTGTGTGTGACCTGGTCTACAACGCAGGCGCTGGCGTGATTGCCGCTACCACGGGCACAGGTAAGGCGCTGCGTTCTGGTGACGTCACGACTCTGCGGGCTAAGCTGGCGCTGTTCATCAACCAGAACGGCAAACCGATACTTGGACTGCGTCGTCGTACCGCCGGTCGTCTGGCGCTGTTCGACGGTAAACCGTGGCAGGAGGCTGAGGCTATCGGGCGCGCGGTGAAAGGTTGACACATAAGACTAATCCGACGATACTTAAATCACCTCCTGCTCCATCCCTCTGCTCTCCAGTTTTATCCTGGCCCTGACCCAGCCGGGATTTTTTTTATCTATTTTCTGTGATGACTAGTTGACTATTATCCTCGACCCTATTATATTTACTTCATCGACAACGAGAACGGAGTAGAGAGAAATGGGCAACGTATCGACGATAGAAATAACCGAAGAACTCGAAGTTAAATGTATCGCATCAGCTATAATAGGGAATGGTTCGGTGGAAAAACTACAGATGAGGGCTGCTGCGGGCTACATACGCAGGGCTAATAGCGCGCAGACTGATGTTTTACGTAAACGTTACCTCGTGAAAGCGTTAGAAATACTGGAGAATAACTAATGAAAATCACAGATATCGAAGCATTCAAAGACGCGCAACTGATGGCGCGCATCGCAGTTAGTAACCTGAGCAACAGCATTCCAGCGGACGCGTTCTGGTTCGCTGCGCTGCAGACACTTAAAGCAGCTTATGCAGGAGAGAAGAAATGAAAGTTAAAGCCGCTAAAATTCTCTGGTTAGCCGCCCTTGACTATGTGACAGAGGGTAAAGTGTACGATGTGTACAACCCGACAGCTACTGGTTTCGGTTATATAGACTCCGACGACGACTGCTGTATTTTCATAGACTTTGGTAACGATGAAGGTGATGGCTTCCACGGCGTTAAATGGGAGATTGTAGAATGAGCGAACAAGGTCAAGTAAGCCAACCACTACGGGTAGGCCGTAAAGTCAGCCACACCCCGTTCCCGACACGCGAGGAACTGATGAAACGTAACAGTTTCCCTGGGCCGGACAAGAACAAGTATCTCAATCGCATGTGGGGAGAGCGTAAAGTATGACTAATAACGAATATGAAAAAGCATGCGTCGAATCCGCGACCGGTGAATCTGAAATAGCGTGGATTGACGCCCACATCGAACACCACTTACGGCAGGTGGATAATCTTATGGAACGCCGCCGTGAGCTGATTAACCGCTTCAACCTGAACAAGGGGCGCGCTATTTCTGACGATTTCGATGGGGATTACCGAAATGGCGATTTTTATGAGGGAGCCGAATAATGCCTAAAATCACAATCGCGTCACTTGAGCGTCGTATTCTGGTCCTTGAGTCAGAGAAACAGACGTTAGGCGGGCAACTGTCAATTAACGGTGAGTTTCAACTGGAGGCGTTTAAGTTATTACTTGATAAGTTGAAAGAGGGTGAAAAGCCTTGTGCGCATGACTACTACCTACATGTGGTTGGTGGGTTACATCGCGCCACATGCATTAAGTGCGGTAAAGCGTATGGAGTTGCCTAAGCCAGTAGTTATTGATGGCGTCCTGTGGAAACCATACTCGGTTAACCACATCGACGCCGACGGGAAGAAGTTCAGCTTCTACATTTTTGCAATTAGCCGTGAGCATGCTGCCTGTGTGGTCGATGATATACGAGAAACGGCGTGGCTCGGTGATGAGATAGTGGGGTGAGGGTATGAGTCTTGAGGCGGTTATTGGTCTTGTAGTGGCAAGCTATTTTATCGGCGTATTGGTTGGTTTTGTGTGGGGTAGATACTAATGTTCAGCGACATCAACGCGGCAATCGAAGAAGCAATCTGGCGTCGCTACAACGGCGAGCAGCAGCGGCACTTCTGCCTGGTACAACGCGGTAACATGATTGCCGTAGTACAGGACCGCGATAACAAATATCCGAATGCGATGTGGACGACGAGGAATTTCTTAGGATGATTACCAGCATTCCGAACCTGATTGAAGAATTTGGCACGATGGCGGAGACGTGCCGACAAACAGGCCTCAACGAAATGACGATTGCGAAGTACAGCAAAGACGTGAAATGCGAGCGCCATGTAATTTATAATAACCGCCTTATGACGCACGTTAAGACAAGCCCGGTGTTATTCACGCGCCGCGGTATCACAAAGACTGAGCAACGTATTGCTAAAGAGGAGAGTGGAGAATGAAAAAGTTAACTATCTACTGGAAAACAGGGGCTACGTCAGAACTCGATGTTTTCAGCGTAACGCAGTGTGAAAAGTTCTGGTATGCCGAAACATTCAACGGTGAAGTGAGAATACCAATCGCACTGGTAGACGGCGGCGATATAACAGAATAACCAACCCACAAGCCCTCTACGGAGGGCTTTTCTGTACATCCCGCCCAATCCCCTTATATAATCCATTTAGACGCGTAGGGCGCGTCTGGTGCGCTCTGATGGTCAGACGCATATGCAAGGGGATTCTATGAAGCTGAAACTTAAGCAGCCATCACCAGAGGTGGTACAAGCTGCACATGAAGAAGCTGTTAGCGCAAACCGCCGCCGTAAACGACCGCGCGGTAAACAGAGCCTTTATCAATCATCCCGTAATTCCGCCGCGTTGTGGGACCCGGGCTATTGCGATGCACTAATCGAGTTCTTCGACCGCACGTCGTGGGAGCTTGTGCCTACGTCTAAGGGTGACGAACGCCCGCTGATTCAGGATAAACCACCGTCACTGGCCCGCTTCGCCTTACACATCGGAGTCACTATCCCGATTATTAAGCTTTGGCTGCGTGAGATTCCCGCATTTGCAGAAGCCTGGGAGACAGCACAGGCGCTGGAAGAGGCATACTTCACTGAAACGGGGGCCGCGGGCATCTCTGCTACGTTTGCTGCCGCGAAACTGGGCCTGAATAAAACAGTTGTCGCCGAAGAAGTACGCGACGATCCAATCAGCGAAGTAACAATTAAGGTGGTGTCCGGTGAACGTTAATATCACGGCAACGGAGCCGCAAGGCGCGTTTCTCGGTATGCATTGCAAGTTTCCGGCATTCGTAGCTGGCTTCGGTACGGGTAAATCCGAAGTTATGTGCAACTCTGCACTACTCGACAGCATGGAAGGTGGTAGCGATTCTATCATCGCCATGTATGAGCCGACTTATGACCTGGTGCGCCTCATCCTTGCACCGCGTATGGAAGAAAAGCTCACCGACTGGGGTATCCGGTACAAATACAACAAGTCTGACAACATAATCTATACGTCTTCCGGACAATTTGGGGATTTTGTTCTGCGTACACTTGATAATCCAGCACGAATCGTTGGCTACGAATCGTTTCGTGCGAAAATCGACGAGTTGGACACCCTTAACATGGAGCACGCCGAGCACGCGTGGAACAAAGTCATCGCCCGTAACCGCCAGTTGCCGCGGACATATAAACCTATTACACCGAAACCTGCTAATACCGTTTCCGTGTTCACTACCCCGGAAGGATTCCGTTTCGTACATGACCGCTGGGTAGTCAAAAAGAATCCAGGCTACGAGATGATTCAGGCGTCCACCCTGTCTAACCCGTTCCTGCCAGAAGATTATGTGCAGTCGTTACGCGACACATACCCAGGTCAGTTGATTGACGCCTACATCAACGGCGAGTTCGTCAACCTGACGGCGGGGACTGTCTATTACGCCTATGGCCGCAGGAAAAACAGCAGCCGCGAAACAATAAAACCAGGCGAGACTCTGTATATCGGGCAGGACTTTAACGTAGGCCACATGGCTAGTACAGTTTACGTGCAACGTGGCAAAGTCTGGCATGCAGTCGCCGAGTTGGTGGATATGTTCGATACGCCCGATGTGGTGAGAGCCGTAACAGAGCGCTGGAAAAGTAATGGCCACTATATCGTTATGTACCCCGACGCAAGCGGTAAAAACCGTAAAAGTAACAACGCCAGCACATCTGATATTGCCCAGTTACAGCAGGCCGGCTTCGAAGTGCGCGCTAAATCGACAAACCCACCGGTTAAAGACCGCGTAGCGGCGATGAATAAGGCGCTTGAATCTGGTATGGTCATGATTAATGAACAGGCTTGCCCTGTTACCGCACGATGCCTGGAGCAACAGGCTTACGACAAGAACGGCGAACCGGATAAATCAGGCGGTGTGGACCACCAGAATGATGGAACCACATACCCTATCGCGTATGAAATGCCGATTCGCAAACCAGTTATTAACGTCCCGGTGACTTTCGCACTTTAAGAGGATTATTCAATGTTAACTATGAACGGTCAGAATCAGGGTGTTAAGACAAAACACCGGGAATGGCTGCATCACTTCGATAAATGGCAGAAGGTACGCCACGCTCTTGAAGGCGACCTTATCCGCTATCTGCGCAACGTCGGGAAGAACGAGCCTGACCAGACCTACGCAGCACAGCGACAGGAAGAATACGAGAACGGCGCTATCTGCTACAATTTCACCAAACGCACGCTGGCGGGGATGACGGGGTCAGTGATGCGCAAAGACCCTGAGCAGATTATCCCGCCTGAACTTGAGTACCTGTTGCACAACGCTGACGGTTCAGGTGTCGGGCTGTGGCAGCACGCGCAGGATACGCTGATGGAGATTAACTCGATAGGCCGTGGCGGGTTGCTGGTGGACGCCCCGGAAACAGCCGCAGCAACGGCGGCAGAGCAGAACGCGGGATTATTAAACCCGGTAATCGCATTCTATACCGCGGAGAACATTATCAACTGGAGACTCACCCGCATCGGTTCAGTGAACCGCGTGACGATGGTTGTATTGCGTGAGGCATGGGAATACTCGGAACCAGGCGCTGAGTTTGAAACAAAATTCGGCGAGCAATACCGCGTCCTTGACCTGATTGACGGTCGCTACCGCCAGCGCATCTACCGCTTCGATGCCGAAGGTGGCGCACAGGATGAAGTAATCGAAATCTTCCCGGAACTCGGCGAACAGTTGCGCGGTAAAATCCCGTTCACGTTCATTGGCGCAAGCAACAACGACGCCACTATAGACGATGCGCCTTTACTGCCGTTAGCTGAGCTAAATATAGGACACTTCAGAAATTCGGCCGATGTGGAAGAGGCCAGCTTTATAGTAGGTCAACCGACACTGTTCATTGCCCCCGGCGAGAACATGAGCATGGAGCAGTGGAAAGAAGCCAACCCACACGGCATACGCATGGGGTCGCGTTCAGGCCACAACATCGGCTCCGGCGGAAATGCGTTTCTGGTTCAGGCGGCGGAAACTAACCTCGCCAAACAGAATATGCGGGATAAAGAGAATCAGGCCATCCAGATTGGCGCGCAGCTTATCACCCCGACGCAGCAAATCACCGCGGAATCGGCCCGCCTGCAACGCGGCGCCGACACGTCAGTCATGGCAACAATAGCACGTAATGTAAGCATGGCGTATACCGATGCGTTGCGCTGGGTTGCGGGTATGCTTGGGCTTAGTGAAGATACTGAGATTGAGTTCAAGCTGAATATGGAATTCTTCCTGCAACCTATGACAGCTCAGGACCGCGCTCAGTGGATGGCGGATATTAACGCTGGCCTGCTACCCGCCACCGCTTACTATGCTGCGTTGCGCAAGGCAGGTGTGACTGACTGGACAGATGAGGACATTCAGAACGCTATTGAAGACGCACCTCTGCCGTTGGGTTCTGTTGCTCAGGTAGCGGGAGAAATTCCGCAGTCGGCGCGGCAACAACAGGAGTGAAGAAAAGGCCCCATAACGGGGCCTTAGTTTTTAGTTAAGGTACGCTGCTCGCCCCGCCATATACCCCGCGAGATACATTTTAAACCATTCGTTGCATTCACCGTTCTCATAGTATGCACCAATTTTCCACATTTCTTTTGTTTCACGATCGAAGCGGAAGCGCCCCTTGCAGTTCTTCTCGAATAATTCCATGATTTCATACCATTCTTTAGAATATAACATTTATGTATCTCCTCGTTCCGATAACTGAATAGTACCCTATTATATTGGTGTCTGCAAATATTATTTTTATGCGTTACACTGTCGATACTACAGGAGGGCTTATGAGCTTACTTACATCCTTAATCAGCCACCAGATATGGCTGCAACGAACCGCTTCCGGAGAAGTGAAAGACCTTGCACCGTTTATTCAGGAAATGCGGGACGAAATCAAACGGCAGGTGCTGTTATTCGGTGACGACGGTCGCAGCACCGCGCGACTGAATAAAATGTTACGCGACCTCGAAGAAGCACTGGCAGGACTTACAGTTGACTGGCAAACAAAGCTGACAGAAGACCTTAAGGAACTGGCGACATATGAGGCTGAGTGGAACGTAAAAACGCTGACAACTAACGTTAATGCAGAATTTATCACACCTACCGCCGAGCAGGTGTGGGCTGCTGCGGAGTTTCAACCATTATCGCTAAGCGACAAACCAGTAGACTTCACCAAGCTGATGGACGGCTGGGGTGAAACAGAAGTCTCTCGCCTTGTAACCGGCGTTAAGATGGGTTTTGTGCAAGGCCAGACAACACGGCAGATTGTTAAAAATGTCGTAGGCGCTGGCGGACTGGCAGACATCTCTGAACGTAACGCAGCCACAGTAATCCGCACCGCGCTGTCTCACGTGTCCAACGAAGCACGTAACGAGACGTACCGCCAGAACGACGACATCATCGAGAAGTACGAGTGGGTGTCAACGCTGGACAGCCGCACCAGTACTATTTGCAGAGCCAGAGACGGGATGACGTGGGAAATCGGTAAAGGGCCAATGCCCCCAGCACACCCGAATTGCCGAAGCACCACTGCGCCTGTAATCAGTTCAGAGTTCGACTTCCTGGATAAAGGTGCGAAACGTGCGGCTAAGGGTGCGGACGGCGGTACTCAGGTAAGCGCGGACACCACTTACTACGAGTTCCTGAAACAACAACCTGCATGGTTTCAGGACCAGGCTCTAGGCCCGGTGCGAGGTAAGATTTTCCGCAACAGCGGTATATCGCCGGAAGAGTTTCGCGTAATATCTGTAGATGGTTTCGGGAATCCGCTGACGCTTAAGCAGATGGCGGAACTCGATAAACGTGTTGCTGATTATCTGAAAGGGGAATAACGATGGGCTTTTTCAAAGTAACTGATGTACCGTCGCGTCGCGTAGTCCAGTACGCCCGCGTGTCTGGCTCTGGTGAGAACGTGGTGTTTATTGAAGATGAAAGTGTACTAGGTACACCGGTAGACGACATGCCGTTTGCGGATAAAACCGGCATTGCGCTGCCTGCGGCCGGTATGCTCTATGAGATTCCGTATCTGGCGGACGCAGGCGATGTGTATCTCTCTGTACAACCGAAAGACACAGAACTGACAGACGGCAGCGCGACTATCACTGTCGAAGTTAAGGCCGGTAAAGCACCATACGCGCTGACCTGGTACAAAGACGGTAAGGAAGTGGTAAACGCCCCTGCAGAGGCTCTGTCTCTGACGGTTAACGCGGTGGGTGAATACTTCGTTAAAGTTACCGATGCCGATGGCGTAGAGGCCTTCAGTAAAGCGGCGAAGGTTATTAAGCCCGAATGATAAGAGGCCCCGAAAGGGGCTTTATTTTTATATGAACATCGCGGTGATAACCGCAGCCGATACCCACAAAACAACATAAAACATCACACTATTTGTCATTTGCATTTCTCGTCGTATGTTTGTTGTAACTGCGACAGACGATTACCGGCTGTCATCTCGTCCATAGAAGGCCCAGCGCCTGTGTCCATAAAGAACAGCGGAACAATCAGGAATGCGCCTGTAACACCGAGTACAACGTTAGTACCTATTTGCTTATTAACACGGTGCGTAGCGTTGGCTTGAGCTTGTTTTGTCGTGGCGATTCTCGATAGTAACTGATTACATGTTGCCGTTGTATCCCCTGCCTGATAAACCTGTAAAGCCGGGTCTGGCAACGACCTTACACAACCACTCAAACAAACGGCTACAACACCTGCTACTGCTAATTTAATATATTTCATAGTTCACCATTACCCGTGTCAATGTCACCAATACCGCTACAAGCCCAAAGAAACATCACCGCATCAACTGCAATTACTACTGAAATAACGACTAACATGACGGCCTCCCCGGTTCGATAGAATGAATAGTACCCTATTATATTGGGGTGCGCAAACTATTTGTTTATGTATTCCGGTTATTCCACTCAATTGTAAATGTTGGAATAAACTATTCGAATAGTTGACTTTTCACCAAAAATGTGCTAAGCTCCACCTGAGCTTGTGAAGTATGAACAAGCGACCGCGGCGCGGGCAGGTAACGGAGCGGGACGTAAGTCCTGAGTGTAGTTACGCTGACGCGTTCGGAAGGGCCATACTCTATTGCTTGTGTAAAAAGTAACGGGTTTACTGAGATTACGCCGTTTCTATGTTTAAATGATAAGGACTAGCGCCCTGCTTTAAGGCAGGGCTTTACTTATCGAGAAAGGGGAAACATGAATCTTAAAGCAACTGTCGTAGCGGGAGCATGTTTCATCATCCTGGCTTACGCCCACGGCATTTACCAGTATCGCAGCGGCTGGAGCGAAGGCCGGGCGAATCTCGTTTCGCAGCAACAGCAGAAAGCGCAGGCTGAGTTAGCGAAGAAAACACAACGGCAGCAGCAGGACGAATCAAAGGCCGCCGCCGCCGACTCAAAAGGCAAGACCGAAACCGAGGTAATCACCCGTGAAGTCGTTAAGTACATTAAAACGCCTGGTCGCAGCGTGTGCACTTTCGATGATGCTCGCGTCCTGCTCAAATCCCGCGCCGTCGCAAACGCCAATTCCATCCCCGGATACGACGATGATGCAGCCTCCGTGCAAGCTGGCACCGCCGAGTAGCGACGCTGACGAGGATTTAGCTATCGACGTTCAGAACGCTGAATGCGTACGGCAGCTGCGGCTGAAAGTGTTCATGTTGCAGGATTACGTGAGGAATATTCTGGAATAGTTGCCTTGCATGTTGGAATAATTTATTCTTGACATGTAAATCCGGGTGGCCCGGGTTCCAACGTCCAGGGGACATACTGACTATGAATCGTTTTTTACGTTATCCGTTCCAGGAAGAAGCTGGGGCAGAAGATAAAGCTGGTGGCGGTGATGCGCCGAAAATGTTCACTGCTGAAGAAGTTCAGGCGCTGATTGAGAAAGAAGTTGCCGGGCTTAAGGCTAATCAGGAAGCATTGTTGGCGGAGAAGAAAGAAGCCGCTCGCAAAGCAAAAGAGGCCGAAGAAGAACGGCAGCGCGCGCACCAGGAGGCGTTAAAAGCCGCTGGTAAGATGGATGAGTTCGAAAAGACGATTCGTAGCCAGTATGACCCGGTGTTAGCCGAGAAAGACGGTCGCATCTCCAGAATGGCAGAGCGTATCCTCGGCAGCGAACGTAAAGCGGTGCTAGGCTCTTTCGCGGGTGACTTTATTACCCCAGAAGCAGTGGACATTCTTGCGCCGTTCGTTAAGACTGAGTTCGAAGGCGATGATGTGGTTACTAAGTTTGTTGGTGCAGACGGTAACGTAATCACGACTGACCCGGAACAGTTCCGCAAATACTTGCGAGAACACAAAGCGTTTTCACATTTGATTAAAGCAAATGCAGCTTCCGGCGGCGGGGCTTCCGGTAGCAAAGGCGGCGGGGCCGCACCAGCGTTTAAAGACATGAGTGAAGCGGAGCGTATCGCTCTGTACGAATCGAACCCTGCCGAATTTGAACGGCAACTTAAAGCCCTGAGGAAAAAATAATGGCAATTACTACTATCGGCGACATCGTAACTGGTAAAGAATCGGTAATCCTGTCCTACATGACAGAGGACCCGGTAGAGAAAACCGCGTTCTTCCAGTCCGGTATCCTTACCTCGACTCCGTATGCCGCCGCTATCGCAAACGGCCCGTCCAACAAAGCGGTCCTGCCGTACTGGAAAGCTATTGATACCTCTATCGAGCCGAACTACTCGAACGACGTATATCAGGACGTCGCCACCCCGCGTAACGTGCAAACCGGTGAGATGGATGTTCGCGTAGCTTACCTGAACGAAGGTTTTGGTCAGGCTGACCTGACGGTAGAACTGACCAGCCAGAATCCGCTGCAATCCGTGGCTTCCCGTCTGGATAACTTCTGGCAGCGTCAGGCACAACGCCGTCTTATTGCTACCGCGCTCGGTCTGTACAATGATAACGTAGCGGCTACCGATGCGTACCACGAGCAGAACGACATGGTTATTGACGTGTCCGCTACTCTGGGCTTCGACTCCGGCGCGTTCATCGATGCTACCCAGACTATGGGCGATGCGCTGATGGGTAACGGTGGTGAAGTGCTTGGCGCTATCGCGATGCACAGCTTCGTTTATGCGCAGGCGCGTAAGCAGCAGCT
>ERZ1031020.107-NODE-107-length-46753-cov-15.180714_pt1 | contig 46753 bp, 40 predicted proteins | sample MGYA00517109_ERZ1031020 | MGnify/ENA primary metagenome ERZ1031020 (study PRJEB33719, sample SAMN04261270) | wastewater metagenome | biome: rural village; feature: human; material: feces | host: Homo sapiens | place: El Salvador | collected 2013-01-07 ... | reverse complement strand
CGCTTTCAAAGAACGCGTGGGAACGATGTCACCGGTCTCGACCCGCACCGTTTGCGCGGTCTGATCACCTAACGCACTTGTAGGTTGCCCTCCATACTGTTTGTTTTCAGTCGAAGAGCAACCTACAAGTGCAAGAGGTATCAGCAAGATGCAAATCGCCCGCTGAATACGTCGAATATTCATCTTGACCTCTATTAGTATGTGAGGTTACCACCCCAATTAGTGTCGCAGAACCAAGTGCAAGCTCCCATTCTGCCTTGGAAGGCGAAACGAGTGCCAACGAGAATATTATCCCAAGACTTAGCTCCAACGGTATTCCACTGAAGTGAGTCCGTGAATTGCGGTCCTCCTGATGCCTTCATGTTACGAAGCCCGAGGCGCAGATAGTTTGACGGCATGTTATTCACTGATAGGCTGATAGGGCCGGTGAATGTATGCGTGCGTGTGTAGTCGTACTGCACAAGGCTGCCGGACTTATTGAGTTCTCCCGACACATAGGCATTATCGGCCCATGCTGTCCCCGCGCAACCGATAGCGAGGGCAACGGCAGCCGCACTTGCCGTAAGAAGTTTGATATGACGTTTCATGATATGCTCTCTTTCTCTGGGAAGCATGTTAATATGGGGGCCAAGTCAACCGCGTCTTAGCTCTCCCGATATCAGAGGATACCCTGTTTTCTGCACAGATGTCAAGTCATAAGCCTTGACGTTTGTCAACCGTGTTTCCCTTCGTTGTTTTGGCTTCAGACAACAGCCTAGCGCTAAAAGTATCGGTCTTGCCAGTGCGAATTGTTTTCCTCATTCATGGTTGCTGTCTAAGTGGTCGAGTTCGTGTTCGATGGCGTGGCGCAGGATCTGTTGCATGGGCGTGCCGTGTTCGGCGGCGGCGATCTTGAGGCGGTTCTTCAGACGGACGGGCAGGCGCAGGGAGAGCATGACCAGTGGCTCGCCGGCGTTGTTCTGCCCGGCGGATTGCTTGTCTTCGGCCTGTTGGTCGAGGACTTTGTCGAAGGGCACGGGTCTGGGCAGTGGTTGGTAGTTGCCTTTCATGCCAGTTCCTCCTTGGCGATGCGCGTTAGTTCGTCGGCTAGGTCCCGGTATTCGTACAGTTGCTTGGGGTTTATGCTGAGCGAGGTCTTGATTGGTTGCCGTTTGGCGATGAAGGTGTCGAAGCGCGCGGTGTCGGTTTGCTCCAACGCGGCCAGGGTCTGGGCCTAGGCGTTGGTGTTCGCCTCGACGCGCACCGGCAGCAGGGCCGCCCTGGTGGCGTGTCGGGCGCGGTCGAGCGTGTCCCATGCGGAGGTCCATCGGGGAGTCCGAGGTGGGCACGATGACGAAATCGGCCACGGCCAGTGTCTTGTCGAGCAGCGGGCCTTGCGGCGGGGCGTCGATGATCGACCATTCCCTCGCGGCCGGGTCGCCGCCCAGGTGGGCGAGGGTGGCCATGTTGGCCGGCAGCACGTCGAACGGCAGCGGATCTCCCGCCTGTTCGGCGGCGGCCGCCCATAGGCTGACGCTGGACTGCGGGTCCGCGTCGTAGACCGCCACCTCGATGCCGCGCCGGGCCAGCACGGCGGCCAGATAGATGCAGCTGGTGGTTTTGGCCACCCCGCCCTTCGCGTTCGCCAACGCTACTCGCATGATGCTTCCTCCTTGGATTCGGGACCATTCGCCGGATCGTCGGCATGGTTGATTGTTTGATTGCTTGGTTGTCGGATTGTTTGATTGTCTGCTTGCATGATGGTTTGACGGTCATGTGGCCCGTCTCCGGGCTGGGCGCGGCCTGCGGCGCGCCATCGGCGTTGCCCGCGTTCCATGCTGGCCTTGTCCCGGGCCGTGTCGAAGACCTCGGGATGGGCTTGGATCCAGTCGGCGAACAGGCCCCAGCGGCGGGCCCAGAGCACCGTGCGGTCGCGGCAGGGCACGCCGTCGGCCTCCGCCAGGCGGGCGCTCTGACGGCGGTCGGTGCACGAGCGGCCGCCGTACAAGCCCCATTCCAAGCCGGCGGCACCGGCGTAGGCTAGGCATTCGGCCCTCACCGGGCAGTCATGCTCGCATACCGATGCGCCCGCCTGCCGGAACACGCGGGCCAAGGGATGCGTGTCCTCGAACTCCAGACCCCACATCAGGTCGGCCCACGGCTGCGGGAAATCCACGCAGCATCCCATGCTCTTCCACGCCTCCGGCGAACGGGGCATGGCTTCCGTCATGCCGGTCATGACTTGGCCTCCTCGTGGGATTCCTCGGCGTGCTCGGCCTGGTCCAGACCGATGGCGTGGGTGGCTTGGTTGCGCCGGTCATAGGCGCACACCGGGCACTCGGCCTGTCCGGCTTCGCCGTCGAGGTGCGCTTGGCATAACGCGACCGACAGGATGCCGCCGCCGTAGACCGGCACCAGCCAGGACAGCCCCGAGCTGACCGCCACCGGCCGGTCGGGATCATGGACCGGCGTGAGCTCGGCAGCGGTGGTATGACTACCGGAACGCTGTGGCCCTCGTGCCTGCTTGGCGCGCATGTCGAGGCTGACCTGTGCGAAGTAGCGTTCGACTATCGTGCCGTCCACCAGCCATGAGATCCAGCGCGGGTTGCCATACGCCCAGTCAAGGATCGTCTCGACCTCCGCCAGAGAGCGTTCCGTCAGCAGTTCGTGGACCTTGCGCCGGTCGCGCATCGACGCTGGCCTGGCGGACTTCGGGTCGATGGCTGCCACACGGTCATGGATCAGCGTTAGCACGCGAACCTCCTGCAGGGCCCGGGAACGTACCCGCTCGTCCGCATCCTCCGCCCCTGGCGTCCACAGCGGATCGCGTACGCCCTTGGGAGGCAGCGCCAGACGCCAATCCGGTGCATCACGCTCGCTTCGCTCCTCCTCGGGTTGTTCCCCGGCGAGGGGAATGTCCCCGTAGGGGACAAGGGGAGCATTGGTTATCACTTGTCTATTGGGTGACGCCATGTCACCTCTCTTCGGACAGGATGTCACCTCACCGGCTGGATCGCCTTGGGGTGACACTGCGTCAGGTGACACTGCGTCAGGTGACGCCATGTCACCCCGCGCGCACTCCTTGCTCCGCGATGGTTCGGCTGTACTGGGTTTCGCTGGAACGTCCTTGCCTGCGTCGGTCTCGCCGGGATCGGTGATATCCTCCGGCTCGGTCTGCGCGCCCTTCATCACCACGTCCCACACCTTGGAACGATGCCCCCTGGGGATGGGCTCGTGGCTGCGGGGATTGCGCGCGGCCAGCTCCTGGTCACCCTCGCGCAAGTAGCCCAGCTCCTGCAAACGTTTCAACGCGCGCAGCACGGAACGGCGCGTGCAATGGCAATGTGCCGCGATGGTGTTGACCGACGGCCACGCGCCGCACCCGTCGTCGTAATACGCCCTTCGCGCCAGATACACCAACACGAACTTCTCCGACAGGCTCAGCCGCTCGTCCTGCAACTGCCACGCCCACTGCTCCGCCGGCCCGCTCATCGCGCATCCTCCTCGCGACCCCTGGCATCATGGAGCCGTTTGCCGATGCGGTCGCCCAACGCGGCCGCGCGGCACAACGCCCACACCGCCAGCAGACACACGACGATTGCGACGACGGCCGCCGCCGCCACAGCCCGGCCCATCTCAGGCGCTCCGGCGACGACGGCGCGACGAGCGCGCGGGATGAAGCAACACCGCCAGCAGGTGCGCGCGGGCGATCCGCACACGCAGCGACGGGATGGTTTTCATGGCTCCCGCCGCACGCGGGGCGGAAGCGATGATAGGATTGGTCATTGCGATAACTCTCTTTCAATGGAGGGCGAATCCCGGGACTCATGTCACTTGAATCGCTCGGAATCCCGCCCAAGGTTGTCGATCAGCCCCGCACCAAGCGCCAACACGGTGCGGAGCGCTTTCGTTTTCCATGTTTTTCCTGGCCCAGTTCGACCAGACCGAACCGGGGAGGCGGTCGTATTGCGCAACCAAGCGCGCCGCCCATAGCATGGTGCGCACAAGCCCCCAAGGGCACGCGAGCGAAAGGAACGGACATGACCGGCAACACCACGGCAAGGACACAGGCCGTCGAACTGGGAGAGCACCTGCGGGAAGTCGCCGCATGGAACGTGCGACTGCACCTGGCCAAGGAAGAACTCGAACAGCAGGCCCTGTGCGAGGCGGCCGGCGTGACCAAGGCCACCATATCGGCCAGAATGAACCTCGACGCCGCATGGGACCTCAACGCCATCGCGGCCGCAGCCGTCACCCTCGGCATGCCTCCGGCCGAACTGCTCGACGACACGCTGTACGACATCGTCAACAACGACGACACGAACACAAACGAAGGCAAAGGTGCATTGTTGGTGGCAGCACTGACCTCGATGCTCCTGGCACGCCACATCGCCGGCAGGTGCGACCCGTTGAAAACAAAAGGCTCCTGCCGAATCACAATGATGGCGACAGGAGCAAACCGGTACCCCCAGAGAGGGTATGATCGTTGCGAATTCACGACGGAACGATTGCTCGACCCTAAGGCCAGAGCCATCGTAACCCCATTTATGGTCAATGTGACTATAAATATTTTGGGGTGGAGCGTCGCGATACTGCGCGCGCTTCACCCCATGAATGTCCTTCAAACAACCAAGGTCATCATGCCTGATGATATGTACTCAAGAAATCAGCGATCTCACCTATGGTTTCCTTCAACATCGTGATACGCGGCAGATATACCACCCTGAAATGATCTGGATTCTGCCAGTTGAACGCACCGCCATGACTGATTAGAATATGCTTGTCATGCAGCAGATCCAATGCGAACTGCTCGTCAGAGTGAATATTGAACTTTTTGACGTCTAGCTTCGGGAAGATATAGAACGCCGCCTTCGGCTTAACTGCGGTAACGCCGGGAATTTCATTGAGCATCCGATAGACCAGTTCGCGCTGCTCGTACACGCGGCCACCTGGCTTGATGTAGTCTTTGACACTCTGATGCCCACCCAAAGCGGTCTGCACCACCGACTGAGCAGGAACATTCGAACACATACGCATGTTCGCCAGCATGTTCAGGCCCTCGATGTAATCCTTTGCAATACGCTTGTTGCCGGAAAGTATCATCCATCCAATGCGGTATCCGGCAATCATATGCGACTTCGACAGACCGGAGAACGTCACGCAGAACAGGTCCGGAGCCAGCGATGCGATGGAAATATGCTCCAACCCATCCATGACTAGGCGATCATAAATCTCATCGGAGAAAATAATGAGCTGATGTTCTCGGGCAATATCGACAATCTGCTGCAACAGTTCTTTCGGATAAAGCGCTCCGGTCGGATTATTTGGATTGATGATGACAATTGCTTTGGTCTTATCCGTGATTTTAGAGCGAATATCGTCGATATCGGGATACCATTCGGATTCCTCATCACAGATATAATGCACGGCGGTGCCGCCAGCCAAATTCACACAGGCTGTCCACAGAGGATAGTCCGGCGAAGGCACCAGCACCTCGTCGCCGTTGTCCAGCAATGCGGACAGCGACAGATTGATGAGCTCGCTGACGCCATTGCCAGTAAAGATATCGTCGATGGAGACGTTCGGAATATTCTTGAGCTGTGCATACTGCATGATGGCCTTGCGCGCCGAGAACAGACCCTTGGACGGTGAATATCCTTCGGTCTCAGGAAGCTGCTGCGCCATATCATACACAACTTCATCCGGAGTCCGGAATCCGAATGGCGCAGGATTGCCGATATTAAGTTTCAGAATATGCGTTCCCGCTGCTTCCATGCGTGCCGCCTCGTCCGCCACCGGACCACGAACGTCGTAGAGCACATTGTCGAGCTTATGGGATTTCGTAAAGGTGCGCATGGTCTTTCCTTCTGTTGATTGCGCTGATGCAGAATTGCTATCAGGTTGGGTTTCATCAGACTCGATTGCAGGCAAGATGACGGCGTTCTGCTCCATGGGAACGTCCTTTCCCATCAGCCAGTCCTCATTGACCTGCAGAAAAGCCGCAAGGAAATGGGCGATATCGGCACGTGGCACGGTTTTACCGCTCACGTACTGACTCATATGACTTTTGCCAAGTTTGACATTGAACTTCTCAGCCGCATGCACAAAGTCAATTTGTTTGACATTGCGGAACGCCATCGCAACGTTCAACCGGCTGGAAAATGATTCCGTCATACCAGTCCTTTCAGTTCAATTTTCATCAAACACTAGTTCAAATCCTAGCACAAACTACCTATTGAAATCGCGGAAGTTCAATATCAAATGTAACCATTTCGCGTCCGTTTGCAACAAAAGTTCAATTCATGAAGTTCAACTCATGTCATTCTTGAACATCATGAGACATCACAGCAGATTATCTTCAATCCACTGTGCCACACCGTCATCATTGTTGGATGGGCAGATTTCATCTGCGATGTTCAACACATCCGGATTGGCGTTCGCTACCGCCACTCCCCTTCCGGATTTACATAGCATGGCAATGTCGACCAAATCATCGCCGAATGAGACGGTTTTGCTTATTGGCGTCTCAAAATGCTCTGCAAGCAGATCCAATGCATGTTCCTTGTTGGCTTGAGGATTCATTAACATCCACAGCGATCCCTCAGAGATGTGAACATCAAAGTCGCTGGGCACAAGAGAACCGACCTGATTCCACTGCTCATCATTAGGGAAGATAATGAGCTTATCGGCGATACCTTCAGGAACATCGTCGAAGTCAGTGTATCGCCAAGTCTGCGTCTTCCAGTATTTGGAGACATCGAAATTGGTGTACCGCACGTCATCCATGACGATGCCGACTTCCATGCCGGGTAGCTCAGCTAATAGATTTTTGCAGACCTCGCAGGCACGTTTCGATGAAAAACCGATTTTCTTGAGATGGCCGTCTTCCGGCAACGTCGGCGAAGTAAGCATTTCATAATTCGATGATGCCGGATTGAAATCTATCAACGCACCGTTGAGATAAGCGACGGCGTCGACAGGCAGTTTTTCCACGAACGAAAAGCCTGTGCTGACCGGACGCGCCGTTTCCACAGCGAAAACGATGCCATTGTCGTGCATGCGATTGATCACATCGATGGAATATCGCGTCAGGAAACGTTCCTCGAACGTTTCGCCGTCGTGCAGCAGCGTGCCATCCAAATCCGCGACGACCATCGTGGTTTCTTGGGTTTTCTCGATTTTTAAAGATGTCAAATCAATCCTTCGCTCATATGTTGCAGCCAACACTACGATAAAAACACTTCGGCCCATGACCGTATCCAGTCATGGGCCGAAGTGACAAAGTCAATTAGATGAGGCTGAACTTCGTCATCAAACCGAGGGCGATGATGATGGCCACCCATAGCAGTGCGATGATGACGGTCCAACGGTTCAGATTCTTTTCGGCGACGCCAGAGGAACCCGCATTCTGGGTGAGACCGCCTCCGAACATATCGGACAGGCCACCGCCCTTGCCCTTGTGCATCAGAATCAGCAGGGTGAGCAAGAGGCTGAAAATAACGAGAACAATCTGCAGCACAAGCTTAACGATGGCCATAGCGGACACGAGTGAACCTCCAGTTCGTAAACACTGTTGTTAACGATAGCGCAAGGTATTGAGAAAATTGAGTATTGACCACACCTTGAAATATTTGCTTTAAAAACGTGACGTCACAAAGTCGCTTTTATGGTGAGCTGGCAGATTCTGGTGAGCTCATCTACATTCAGCGCGGCACCGCCGATAAGGAATCCGTCTACATCAGGCTCGCCGATCAGTTCCACGGCATTTTTCGAAGAAACGGAGCCTCCATACAGAATACGCACGGTCTCGCCTACATGTGAGCCAAAAGTTGCAAACAAATCGTCTCGAATTGCTTTGGCAGCATCCTGCGCGGATTGCGGAGTCGCTACCATTCCGGTGCCGATGGCCCACACCGGCTCATATGCCACAATCAGACGTGACGCTTCCTCGTCAGAAAGATCGCGTGTGACGTCGTGCACCTGTCCCACGGCGAAATCGAGTTCGATGCCCTTGCGTCGTTCCTCATAGCTTTCACCGACGCAAAGAATCGGTTGCATGCCTGCAGCCAAAACCGCACGTACCTGGTCCACGATGTTTGCATCGTCTTCCGGATGGTACTTGCGGCGTTCAGAATGGCCGACAATCACATATGAGCAGCCGAGATGGGCGATCATGTCTGCGGATACATCGCCAGTGAACGCACCCTGCGACGTTACGGAAACAGCCTGTGCGCCATAGCGAATCTTCAAATTGTCGGATTCGACCAACACCTGAACGCTACGTAATGAGGTGAAGGAGGGCATCAACGCGATTTCGCAATGACGGTAGTCGAAATGAATGTCACGGAGCTTCCATGCAAGCTGCTGAACGAAATAGGTGGCTTCAAGATGGTCGAAGTTCATCTTCCAATTGCCGGCGACTAGTGGGATTCGTTGTGATACCATATGTTTGCCTGCTTCCGTTCTTGTTTCCGTTCAGTGTGTATGTGTCGCGTTTCGCGCTGTTGACAACAAGAGGTGCTCCCCACTTTTGTCGATAAGGGAGCACCTCCAGATTATGCGTCAAATAATCAGTCGAGCACCTTCAGGCCTGGCAGTTCCTTGCCCTCGAGGAACTCGAGGGAAGCGCCGCCACCGGTGGAGATGTGCGAGAAGCCATCCTCCGGGAAGCCGAGGTTGCGTACTGCGGAAGCGGAATCGCCACCACCGACGATGGTGAATGCGCCGGCAGCAGTGGCATCGACGAGAGCCTGGGCCACGGCCTTGGTGCCTTCAGCGAAGGTCGGGACCTCGAACACGCCCATCGGGCCGTTCCACACGACGGTCTTGGAATCGACGATCTTGTCGTGGAAGAGCTTCTGGGATTCCGGACCGATGTCCAGACCCATCTTGTCGGCCGGAATGGCGTCGGCGGCCACGACTTCCGGAGCGATGTCCTCATCGGACTTCGGGAAGACCGGGTTGATGACGACATCGGTCGGCAGCACGAGTTCGACGCCGTTCTTCTCGGCGCGCTCCATGTAGCCCTTGACGGTTTCGATCTGGTCCTCTTCCAGCAGGGAGGTGCCGACCTCGTAGCCCTTGGCCTTGAGGAAGGTGTACGCCATGCCACCGCCGATGACCAGACGGTTGGCCTTGTCTAGCAGGTTGTCGATCACGCCGAGCTTGTCGGAGACCTTGGAGCCGCCGAGCACGACGGTCAGCGGACGCTCCGGGTTCACGGTGGCGCGGGACAGTGCCTTGACTTCCTTCTCGACCAGCAGGCCAGCGGCGGCCGGCAGATCGGCGGCGACGTCGTAGTTGGAGCCCTGGGCGCGGTGCACGACGCCGAAGCCGTCGGAGACGAAGACCTCACCGAGAGCGGCGATCTTCTTGGCGTATGCGGCGCGCTCCTCCGGATCCTTGCTGGTCTCCTCCGGGTTGAAACGCACGTTCTGCAGCAGCACGACGTCGCCATCGTTCATAGCGGCGACCTTGGCCTGGGCGTCCTCACCATAGGTGTCGGCAGCCAGCGGAACGGTGATGCCGAGCAGCTCGCCGAGACGGGCGGCGACCGGAGCCAGGGACAGTTCCGGAACGGCCTTGCCCTTCGGACGGCCGAGGTGGGCCATCAGAATGACCTTAGCGCCCTGCTCGCGCAGAGCCTTGATGGTAGGCAGGGCGGCCTTGATGCGACCATCATCGGTGATCGTGGTGCCGTCCAGCGGAACGTTGAAATCGGCGCGAACCAGAACGCGCTTGCCCTTGAGATCTCCAAGATCCTTGAGTGTCTTCATGTATATCCTTTCCTAGCCGCTTGTAAGCGTGGAATGGCCATATTGCCATTTACGAATAATACAAGCTCAAACGAACAAAAACACCATGCTGTTCGAAAACAGGCATGGTGTTTCGTGTAAAAAAACTCAATCAGACCGACTGTCGGCGAGCCTTCTCGGTTTTTTCGGCGAGCTGCAACAGTCGACGAATACGACCGGCGATGGCATCCTTGGTAATCGGAGGATCGGCCAAACGTCCCAGCTGTTCCAGCGACGCATCCGCATGATCGAGACGGAGCTGGCCCGCGGACTTGAGGTTATCGGGAACATCGTCGCCGAGGATTTCAAATGCCTGACGTACCTTATCGCATGCTTCCGCGGCCGCCTTGGCGCTGCGGCGCATGTTGGCGTCGTCGAAGTTGGCCAAACGGTTCGCTTTGCCTCGTGCTTCGCCGTCGGAACGCTTTCCAGTCCATTCGCGCGCTGAACGCGGGGCGCCCATAAGGATGAGCATGCGTTCGATGGCATCAGGGTCACGCAGAGTCACGCGCTCGGAGCTGCGCAGCTTACGTGGCTTGGCGGTGATGCCCAAGCGGCGTGCGGTGGAAACCAGTGCCAGAGCGGCCTCATGGTTCGGGCATACGATCTCGAGATAGCTGGCCTTGCCCGGGTCTGACAGACGGCCGTTCGCAAGGAACGCACCACGCCATGCGGCTTTGATCTGCGCGATCTTGCCGTTGATGATATCGCTCGGCAGACCAAGCACCATGTTCTTCGTGTAGCGGCTGTATAGACCGGTCTGCAACACGAGTGCCGCGCTGCCTTTCGGCACGCGAATCACATAACGCTGCACCGTACCGGTCGGCGTCTGCCTAGAGACAGGAGTGAGCGTGGCTTCGTGACCATACAGGTTCTTGATGGTGTCTTGCAGCCAAGTGGCCGCATCTTGGGAGTCGAGCTGCACCTGCACAAGAATGTGGTGATCCACCGAGTGCAAACCATTGCCGAACCGAATCATTGCCGTAGCCTGCGCCTTTTTGGCGATTGGCAATTCATTGTCGATTGCGGACAGCTCGCTTTTGACGTCATCCAGAAGAGCCAAGAGCCAACCTCCTACCTTGCTGTTCTTCCCTAAATTTCAGGCGAGTCGCGGAATCATTCCGCACTGCCACGGCTTACTGTGATACCGAATATCTTGGACAATCACAGCCTGATTTCTTTATATATGGACACTATATTTTCATAATACGGTCATTTTCCCCGCTTACCGCTTATCAAGCTCACGTGCGGAAACGGAAACCGATAGCCCTCTCGCGCGCAAGCGTTTGGCCAAGGCCTCGCTCATCGCAACGGAACGATGCTGTCCTCCGGTGCAGCCGATTGCAATCGTCACATAATGTTTATCTTCCTGCGCGTACCCTTCGATCGCAATCGCAATCGCTTTTTCGTATGCGTCAAGGAAATCGGCGGCACCTTCGCTGGAAAGCACGTAATCGCTGACTGCCTTGTCTCGTCCGGTGAGCGAACGCAACTCCGGAACCCAGAATGGGTTCGGCAGGAATCTCACGTCGGCGACAAAATCGGCGTCGATGGGAATACCATATTTGAAACCGAAACTGAAGATGTGTACGGAAACCGTGGTCGGCCCAGATCCAAGCATGGCCTCATATAGTTTCGTGGACAGCTGATGGATGCTCAACGACGACGTGTCAATGACGATGTCCGCACGCTCCTTGAGATTCTCAAGAAGGTCACGCTCCTCGAGAATGCCGTCGATCAGCCGGTTGCCCTGTTGCAACGGATGCGGCCTGCGTACGGATTCGTATCGTTTGATCAACACCTCGTTGCTGGCGTCGAGGAACAGGATGCGTGTTTTCACACCAAGATCATCCAAATGGCTGAGCACTGCGGACAGATCGTCGAAATAATCGCGGGAACGAACATCCACGACTGCCGCAAGCTTATGGATGTTGGATCCGGTGGTCATCATGTCGACCAGCGGCACCAACAGTTTGGGAGGCATGTTATCGACCACATACCAGCCCATATCCTCAATACTGTTGGCCGCATGCGATCGCCCCGCACCGCTCATGCCGGTGATCAGCAATACTTCAAAACCTTCGGCAGGTGAAGGAGCGCTGGCATGCGTACCATTCGCTTGTGCATTGATATCTTCCTGTGCCATTACAGAGCCTCCTCAAGTGCGATGCGCATGGCTTGTTCCAACCGCGCGGTGCAGTCCTGATCAATCATGCCACTCGGCGGATCATTATTCCAGATTCCCGTCATCAGCCAAACCTGCACCATGGCCTGGTACAACAGCATTTCCTCGCCGCCGATGGCGGTTCCTTCCCTTTGGCGCCAAGCCTGCATCAGTTTGGTAGGACGTGGATCGTACACGACGTCAAGCAATGTTCCGCCCATGTTCGCGTTTGACGTTTCCAAAGCTTCGGCGATACTGTCCGCAGCCAAGCCAGGGATGGTGTTTACCGCCATATCTGCATGGCGTAACGCCTCAATAGCATGATCCATTCCGACAATGGTTATCGGTCGCTCCGACGGCAAATATCGTTCGGCAAGAGGCTTGAGAGCGGTGTTCTTTTCGGGATGGCGAGCTACGACGATGACGTGTCCGATTGCGGGGGATTCCACGCACGCGGCCAACGCTGACGTCGCCGTGTTGCCGTTGCCGATGATCACAGCCGTTCCCGAACGGTCCGTCTTCGGCTCCATCTCGCGCGTCTGATACGAGTGTTCGAAAGCGAGCTCGATGCCTTGCACATCCGTGTTGTACAGCTTGATGGCGGGAAGATCCGGATTACCGTTGACGCAGGTCTCGTTCCAATCGAACACCGCGGTGTTGGCTATCATAAGCTCCTTCGCCCACATATTGCAGGGCGTACCGTACGGTTGGATTGTTTTCTTCAATGGCATGGTCAGACTGAGGCCAGCCCAAGTCGGGTCAAGCGATTCGAGAAAACCTTCAAGATCGGGTTCTCCTACCTCATGCTTGTCGTACGACCAATCATCAAGGCCTAACGCCTGATAAGCGGCATTGTGCAGCACCGGAGACAACGAATGCGCGATAGGCTTGCCCAAAACCGCGCACCGATGATTGACTTCAGCCATATTCCCTCCCTTAATACCCACCGTCATCATGCTAGCAATCCGATTGTCTTTTTTCGCTACTCAATCCTAATCCATTCCATCCTTCGGACTATTCGGCGAAACTGCATCTTCCGTCGGTCGCTGCCCGTCGCGGGCGTGCAACGCCTGATAAATGGCTTCGGCTTTGGCTTTTCCGACGCCTTTGACCTGCTCGAAATCCTCGGCATTCGCCTCCCGCATGGCACGAACCGAACCAAAATGGTTCAGCAGACGCTTCTGATACGCCTCTCCAACGCCGGGAATATCGTCCAATGCGGAACGCAACGCACCTTTCCTTCGTGTCTGGCGATGGTAGGTGATGGCGAAACGATGCGACTCGTCACGAACACGTTGCAGCAAATACATGCCTTCGGACTGACGTTTGAGAATGATCGGATAATCGTCGTCCGGAACCCATACCTCTTCCAAACGTTTCGCCAATCCGCAGACGGCCACATCGTCCACGCCGCAATCCTCAAGTGCTTTCGCTGCCGCCATGACCTGCGGTTTGCCACCGTCAACCACCACGAGATTCGGCTTATAGGCGAAATGATGACGGTTGACGTTCTGCTGCACCGACGGCTCCTCGCCCTGTTCGGATGCTCGTCGTTCGTTGTCCATGCTTTCGCCGGAATCGCCTGCGATATTGCCATGCCGGAATCGACGTGTCAGCGTCTCATACAATGCGCTCAAATCGTCAAGCGCGCCTTGCCCGTCCGCTCCGCGAATGGCGAAACGACGATATTCCGACTTCTTGGCGATCGCATCCTCGAACACCACCATGGAAGCGACCTGGAACGCACCACCAACGGTATTGGAAATGTCATAGCATTCGATGCGTAACGGCGCCTGTTCAAGCCCAAGCGCCTTGGCGACATCATTCATGGCCGTAGTGCGGGCGCCCATATCACTGATACGGCTCATTTTGCTGCGCTGCATCGCCTGCCTGGCATTGTCGTTGGCACGGTCCAGGAGTTGCTTTTTGCCTCCCCTGCTGGCCGTGCGAATGTTCACAGCACCGCCACGCAGTCCGCTGAGCCACGATTCCAACTCCTCACGCCGGGCTGGCTCGATGGGAACGATCACCTCACGCGGCACCGGAGAGATGGGAGCGAGCAAATCCGCACGACCAGTCTGCCCCTGACGTTCATTGCGTTCTCGCGTTGCCTGCGCACGCGCCAAAGCATCGGTCGCAGTCACGGTTTGCGTTGATCCGATGGCATTACGTTGTTCGGTGACGACGGTTGACTGGGAGACATTGGACGTATCCCCCGCGGTTTCCGAATACACTTGCACGATGAGGTCTGCGATCAGCTCCTCGTCTGTCACATCTTCAACCCGTTCCACGCTCCAATTGCGTTCCCCGCGAATGGAACCGGCACGTACGTAAAATGCATGCACGGATGCTTCCAGCTCATCCGATTCGACGCCGAAAAAGTCGGCATCGACATCGGAATCGAACACTACGGCATTCTGCTCGACCACCGTGGACAGCATTTGGATTTGATCACGCAATCGTGCTGCCTTTTCAAACTCAAGTTCAGCACTTGCTTCTTTCATTTCGCGAGTGAGCTGCGCGATATACGATTTGCCGATGCGACCGGTCAGCACGCCGACGAGCTGTTCGCACATTTTCCGGTGTTCCGCTGCACTGATGCGCCCGACGCAAGGTGCCGAACATTTGCCGATCGAAGCCAACAGGCATGGGCGCCGGGTAACTTCCGCCTTGTGATAGATGTTTTGCGAACATGTGCGCACAGGGAAGGTTTTCAGCAGCCGATCAAGACTATGCCGCAAATCCCACACCTTGGCGTAGGGGCCGAAATATCTGGTATCTCGACGTTTGCGACTTCTGGTCACCCACACCCGTGGCACGCGCTCTGCGGATGAGATCGCCAAATACGGGTAGGTTTTGTCGTCTCGGAACACGACGTTGAATCGTGGATCAAACTCTTTGATCCACGTGTATTCCAACGTCAATGACTCAAGTTCGGTACCTACGACCGTCCATTCCAAGCTGCGTGCCGTAAGCACCATGGTCTGGGTGCGTGGATGCAGCTGATACAAAGGCTGGAAGTAGTTGGTCAAACGGTTACGCAGGTTTTTAGCCTTGCCCACATAAATGACTCTGCCTTCACCGTCTCGCCACTTATAGACGCCCGGCTGTGCCGGAATATCAGATGTTTTCGGACGAAACAGGTCACGTGAATCCCCCAGCAGAGGTGCGCCATTCTTGTTCACTCCTCCGCAGGAAGGAGTATTTCCGTCAGAAAGGGCACTCCTTACGGTATCGCTGCCGTCAACGCTTATCTGCTCGGCGGTTTTGCGCCAAACTTCCGGACTGTGACGTTCAATGGGTGTGCTCACAGCATGCCTCTAAGGAATTTGCCGGTCCAGGATCGTTCGCACTGCGCCACCTGTTCCGGCGTGCCTTCAGTAACGATGGTGCCGCCTCCATCTCCGCCCTCTGGGCCAAGATCAATAAGCCAGTCAGCCGATTTGATTACATCGAGGTTGTGTTCGATAACGATGACGGTATTGCCTTTGTCTACCAATCCCTGCAGAACAAGCAGTAGTTTGCGCACATCCTCAAAATGTAAGCCTGTGGTCGGTTCGTCAAGAATATATACGGTTTTACCTGTGGACCTTCGCTGCAATTCCGTGGCAAGTTTCACTCGCTGCGATTCGCCGCCGGAAAGCGTTGGAGCTGGCTGTCCAAGTCGGATATATCCAAGTCCCACCTGAACGAGCGTGTCGAGATAGCGAGAAATGGAAGGATAGGCTTTGAAGAACTGGGCAGCCTCTTCGATTGGCATGTCAAGCACATCGGCAACGGATTTGCCGTTATATTTCACTTCCAGCGTTTCGCGGTTGTAACGTTTGCCATGGCATTCCTCGCAGTCCACGTACACGTCCGGCAGGAAGTTCATTTCAATTTTCAGCGTGCCGTCGCCGTGGCATGCTTCGCACCGTCCGCCTTTGACATTGAACGAAAAACGCCCTGGGCCATATCCGCGTACCTGAGCTTCAGGAGTTTTAGCGAACAACGTGCGGATCTTGTCCCATACTCCGGTATAGGTGGCTGGGTTGGAACGAGGGGTACGTCCAATCGGGTTCTGATCGACGTGGATCACTTTGTCACATTGGTCCACACCTTCCACTCGGGTATGTTTGCCGGGAACAATGCGTGCGCCGTTGAGGTTGTCGGCAAGTACTGGATACAGAATCTGATTGATCAAAGTGGACTTGCCGGAACCGGAAACACCCGTCACGCAGGTGAAGACTCCCAGTGGGAAATTAACCGTCAGACCCTTCAGATTGTTTTCACGGGCTCCGACCACGCGCAGTTGTTTGGTTTTGCGTACTTTGCGTCGGGACTGTGGCGCTTCGATCTTTCTGCGACCGGCGATATAGTCTCCTGTAACCGAGCGTGGAGCGTCAATGAGCTTTTTTGCAGGGCCAGAATAGATGACCTCGCCACCATGCTCGCCAGCTCCCGGTCCGATGTCGATGACCCAGTCGGCGTTCTTGATGGTGTCCTCATCATGCTCCACAACAATCAGCGTATTGCCGAGATCGCGTAGGTGATGCAACGTGGTGATCAGGCGTTCGTTGTCTCGCTGATGCAAGCCAATGGACGGTTCGTCAAGCACATACATCACGCCCACCAGTCCGGAACCGATCTGAGTCGCCAAACGGATACGCTGTGCCTCGCCGCCAGATAAGGTCTTGGCCGCACGGGACAACGTCAGGTAGTTGAGCCCGACGTCGTTGAGGAATCCAAGACGGGCACGAATCTCCTTCAGCACTTCGCCTGCGATCTGGGCGGCCGACCCTTCAAGCTGCAAGCCATTCACCCATGCAAGGCTTTTTCCGGCGGACATGTCACACACGTCGGCGATGGACTCGCCGCCAACGGTCACCGCCAATACTTCGGGGCGAAGTCTACGCCCTTGGCATGCCTGGCATGGCACTTCGCGCATGTACGATTCGTAGTACTGTTTCATCTGGTCGGAATCGGTTTCGTCATGCCTGCGCATCAGTGTGCGCACTACACCTTCAAAACCTGTGGAGTATTCGCGCATACGACCCCAACGATTACGATATGAGACTTGAACCTTGAAATCACGCCCGTACATGATGGCCTGACGAGCCTCCTCTGGAAGATCCTTCCAAGGAGTGTCAAGATCGAATCCCATTTCATCGCCGAGTCCCTCAAGCACATGACGGTAATATTCGCCAGTGCCTTTGGTCATCCCCCACGGTTCGATGGCATTCTCATTCAGGGTTTTGCTGGGATCGGGAATCACCAGTTCCGGATCAATCTCCAGCTTGTATCCGATGCCGGTGCATACGGGGCAGGCGCCGTACGGCGCATTGAATGAGAATGTACGAGGCTCGATCTCGTCAAGCTCAAGCTGATGACCGTTCGGACATGCTCGTTTCTCGGAAAATGGTTTGCGGCGGTCGGGATCCTTCTCATCCAGATCCACAAAATCGGCTACAACGATACCCTTGGCGAGCTTCAACGCAGTTTCAATGGAATCGGTTAGACGCTGACGAACACCGTCCTTGACTACCAGTCGGTCCACCACCACTTCGATGGTGTGCTTCTTCTGCTTGGTGAGTTTGATGTCGTCAGACAGCTGCTTCATTTCGCCATCAATCAACGCTCGTGCATAGCCATCACCGCGTAATAGTTCGAGTAAGTCCTCGAACTCTCCTTTACGTCCACGAACGACCGGTGCAAGAATCTGGAATCGTGTACGTTCCGGGTACTGCAGCAGCGTATCCACTATTTGCTGTGGCGTCTGCGCACTTACCAGTGCGCCGCATTTCGGGCAATGCGGAACACCCGTACGTGCGAACAACAGTCGCAGGTAATCGTAAATCTCCGTAATCGTGCCGACCGTCGAACGCGGATTGCGATTCGTGGTCTTCTGATCAATCGACACGGCCGGGCTCAAGCCTTCGATGAAATCGACGTCCGGCTTGTCCATCTGCCCCAGGAACTGCCTCGCGTACGCCGATAGCGACTCCACATACCTGCGTTGGCCTTCGGCGAACAGCGTGTCGAACGCAAGCGAGGATTTACCGGAGCCCGACAACCCTGTGAACACCACCATGCGATTGCGTGGAAACTCAAGATCCACGTTCTTCAGATTATGCTCGCGGGCGCCTTGGATGACGATTTTAAGGTCGTTGGGCAGGTGCTTGAGGTCGGCTGTAAGTGAACCGTTTTTCGTTTTGAGAGGGGCTTTTTTGATTTCTTTTGTGAGGAATGCGTCGCTGGTGAGTATGCGTTCGACTATGATTTCGCCGTTTGTTGTGTTGTTGTGTTTTGTTGTCATGGCTTGCCTCCGCTGGTGGATGTTCTTGGTTCTAGTTATTTAGAATACTTCATTTCTGTCATGATTTCGAACAACTGTTCTATTTGTGGTGTGTTGTTTGCCCATGGTTGTGTCACGATGAGGGCTGGTTGGTCGCGCTGTCAAGCTCCTGCAGGTATGAGTTGCCGGTGGCTGGGTCCTTGTATGCCACGTACGCTCTGTTGGAGACGTTGAGGATTTCCGCGGTTTTGCTTTCCGGGGCGGAGACGATGACTTGGAAGCCGAGTCGTGGCAGTACGGCGAGGGCTCGTTTGGTGTAGCGGCCGTCGGCTTTGATAAGTGCTTCGTCGAGGAAGAGCGTGGTGTAGGTGGGGTGTGCGGTGAGGTCTCCGCCGAGTAGGTAGATGAGGGCTGCACCGTAGACGAATGAGGTGAGTTCTTGCAGGGCTCCGCCGGATTTTCCTCCGGTGGAGCTGATGCGTTCGTCGGGGGCGTTGGTATGGTGCACGATTGCGTAGAATGAGCTGCGTACGCGTGGGTCGAGGTTGCGTGCGCCGTATTCTTTGATGCCGTTGGCGTCGTGTATTTTTTCGAGTTCGTTGTTCAGTCTGTTGATGAATGTTTCGCAGTTGTTGAATGTTTTGCGTGTTTCTGTGGGGTTGTTGGTTGCGTTGCGTGTCCAGTCTTCGAGTTTTGACAGGATGCGGCTGAGTGAGGTTTCGAATTGTCGGTCGGTGGGGCTGAATGTCACGTCGAGTGATAGTCTGCCGCCTCGTGGGCCGAATTGTTGCCCTTTGAGCATGCTGTTGATGCGGTTGAGCTGTTCCTTGATGTTTTCTTCGTCGGTGTGTAGCGCGCGGTTGAGCTGTTGGAAACTCATGTAGAGTTTTTTGACACTGTTGGCGTATTCTTCGTCGGTTGCTGTGCGGGTGACGAGCATGTTGAGTTCGTCGAGTTCGTCGAGGAAGTATTGGTAGTCTTCCACGCTTGCCATGACGGTGTCGTCTGTGGAGTGGTTTTTGAGGTAGTCGTCCATGATGCGTTCCGTGTCGGCGCGCAGTTGGTTGGCTCTGGCGTTGATTTCTTGGATTCGCGTGCGTGCGATGCGTGATATGTTGCGTAGTGCACGCGTGTGGAATGGTGTTTCGTTGTCATGGTCGTAGAGGCCTGCGATGAGTTTCGGCCGGTCTTGCGTGCGCACGGATGCGCCGAAGCAGTTGTCGTATGCGTCGGCGAGCAGGTTCGACACCATGCTGGATAGTGTGGAGTCGTCGAAATCGGTGTTGCCGTGGGTGTCGAGCCATGATTGTTCGGCTTGGACGGCGAGTTGGGCGTTGTTAAGGTCGTTTTCGGCTTGATACTGGTTTTTGCTTTCGGCGGTGGCTTGTTGGCTGAGCTGTTTCAGTTCGGCTTGCAGTTGGCTGAGTTCCGGGTTGCTGTCGATGCGTTCGATCTGCTTGCGGATTCGTGTTTCCTGTTCCTGCAGTCCATCCACGTCGATTTTGTTCCATGGCATGTCGGCTATGATTCGTGCGAGCTCATGCTCGTCTTGCAGCAGGCTGATGGCGTTGGACATTTGTTCGCTTCGACGGTCGGCGTCGTTCAACGCCTGTTCGGCCTTGTCGAGCTGGTTTTTCAATTCGGCCAAGTATTGTTCGTTCATGAAGCCGATGACCTGGTGCAGTCCCTTGCTGCCGTGGAATCCACGGTCGCCGGATTTGATCTGACCGTCGGCCTGCACCTGTCGTTCGCTGCGGTTCGAGTCGTCGATGGTGTGAACGCAACGTGCGTCGAAGTGCGGTGACGTCGTCTGTGTTTTCAGCCATCCGACGAACGGCGAATCTTCCCGATACTGCAGTTTCGACGACATCCAGCCCTCGCTGCTGGAGGAATCGTATCGTATACCGGTATCGACGAACCTCCAGGTGCGGCGCGTCATGAGGTTCGGGTCGATGGCGCTGATTTTCGCCGCGAATCCTTGTTCGTGGCGTTTGTCGACGAGAATGGTTTGCGCGATGGGCGCGTAGGCGACGTTCATTGCCAAGCGCCACTGTTCGCTCCGTTCGTTCACATCCATCAGTTCGGCCACGTACGGCAGTTCGGACGCGTCCAGTCCGGTCGCCCGCATGATGAGCGTGCGCGCGTCGTCCATATCATCGCTGATGCGTGTTTTTTGAGCAAGCTTGCGCTGGTAGTCCCGTTGTAGGCTGTCACGGTCGCGCTGCCGGTCGTGACGCTCCCCCACCAGTTGTCGGAATTTGGCGTTCGCACCCTGCAGTCGTTCCTCGTACGTGTCGAACGTTTCGGCAAGCATGGCGCGTTCGGCGTCCCATGCCTGTTCACTGTCGGGAAGACTGCCTTCGACCTGTTCGAATCGTTCAGCTATGGCATGGCGTTGCCTGCGCGCCTCGTCAATGTCTTGGCGTACGCGTTGCAGATCTTTGCCGAGCTGCTGCAAGCTACCGCCGTCGATGCCGCGGATGCGTTCCTTAATAGCGTCGACTCGCGTGTTGAGCTCGCCGACGCGCTGCTTCGCCCGGTCGATGGCCTCCTGCGTTTCCCTGACCTTGCGTTGCGCGGCAGGCAATCCCGCGCGCACTTCGCTGGCCATGCGCGAGTACGCCCATACGGACAGCGTCTCGCAGCCATGCTCGCCATCGGGATTGATGAGCTCGTATTCGCGTCGTTCGCTGGTTTGCTTCGCGTATTCGCCATAACGTGTCTGAATGTTCTGCAGGATGGCGACGCAGGCCATCTTGTCTTCCATGCTGTGGAAGTTCTCGTTGAACCGGTTGTAGTCGTTGACGGTTTCGCGGGCGAGACGGATGGATTCCGGTATGTCAAGCACGCCCTGTTTGAAAATGTCGTCGAGTTTCGAGGGCGCGTCCGCCGATTGGATTTTATGCAAGAGACGGCAGGCATCGGCGCTCAATCCCATGTCTTGCCAGACGGAGGCGTGGAACGCCGCGGCGTTGGCGTGCGTGGTGCATTCCGGATAGGTTTGTTCGAACATGGACCGGGTGAATGGCGCGTCGCGGTACTGGTCCATAAGCCGCGGGTCGATGGTTCGATTCCATGTGACATACCGGCGGCGTAGGCCGTCCTGCCCGTCTCCGGCGCTCAGATAGAGGAATTTGCCGCAGGAAAGCAGACCTCCGTCGGTTTTGTTCACGTACGTGTCGACGATTGCGCCCCAAATGCTTTGCGGAACGCTGTCCGCGTCCCTGCCACGCAGGAAGATCGGCGTTTCGCCGTTCTCACTGTCGCTCACGCCGATCATGCCACGCAGATAGGTGTAGTCGTTACGTTCCGAACGACCGGAATTCGACGCCTTATTGTAAGGGGTTCCGGATGGGTAAAGCAGCGAGATCTGCGCGTCGACGAGAGTGGATTTGCCTGATTCGCTGGCGCCGGCGAGCAGCGTCACAGGCATGGTGCCGTCCATGGATGGGCGGAATTCATGCCACCCTCCATATGAGCCCCAGTTGACGATCTGCCGGCTTTGCAGCATCCACCTGTCGGAAACGATCTTCATACCGTCTGCCATCAGCGCTCCTCCTCATCGAAACGGTTGTCGTCGATGTTGAAATCGAATGCGTCTTGTTCTATGCCGGCCGTCATCCTGCCGTCCGTACCGGCAATGGCGTTGTTGGCGTCGGATATGCTCCCGTCCGCGATTTCGGATCCAAGCCACTGGTCGGCAAGATTCCTGTCAAGCACCATGGGCACCAGAGGCGTGAGAACGTACATGTCGTCGTCCTCGGTCGGCGCGAGATACCCGTAGGTGCGCATGCGCGAGATCATGGACGTGATCTTCCTCGCCGTGCCCTCCTCGTCGTTGCTGGCGGTGAGGAATCCCGCGCCGGTGGCGAGCAGCGCGCGGATATCGTCGAAACTGATGAGCCAGTCGCACGGTTCGGCGTTCTGGTTCTCGTATTCCAACACCTTGATGCGCAGCGCGGCAAGCGTGGCGGCCTCCTCTCGGGTCAGGCTCATGCGTGTTTTCAACGAACGGATGCTTGTTTCCGAATCGGTGACCGGCGACGCGTACATGATGCGGTATTTCGTATTGTCGACCAGTCTGAGCATGTCGTTGTTGAGCGAACGTTCCACAGCCTCACGGTGCTCGCGGGCATGGTCGTACAGGCTTCCATCGATGTAACGCTCGCGTTTGAGCGCAATCGCCACCATGCGCGCCTCGACGGGCATGTCGCCGGTATCGCCGTTGAACAGCGCGGGCATGGCCTGTAGACTATCCGATTCTTCGAACGACGGTTCATTTCCTGTCGGGGTCTCTTCTTCGATGCTAGTTTCGATGTCGTCCGTCATGCTTACTTCTCCTCGATGATGTTGTCGAGCGTTGCTTCGGTGGTGAGAATGGGTTTGGTGCGCCATACGCGCTCGCCGCCATCGATCGATATGCAACGCCATGTCACGTATGACGAGTCATCCTGCGTGCGCAGGGCGCTGAGGAAGCCAACCAGTTCGCTTTCCCTCCGTTCGTTTTTCGGCAGCCGGTTGAAGCTTTCCGCGAGATCCACGAACATGCCGTCCGATGTCGTCACCGGATTGCGGCGAATAAGCCCGATCATGCGTGTCAGACGCGGCCCGCATATTTCGACCATGTTCTTGAGATCGGGCGCTTCGACGGTCGCTGTTGGAGCGTCGTTCAGACTGGATGATATGGCTCGCGCCATTGATTTGGCTGGCCGTGACGGCAATGCTTGGAATTGCGCCTGCCCCGCGCCCGTATGGTAGGGGCGTGACGGATCGTTGGGACTGGCTTTGGCTTCGGCGCTGGTTTTCGCGAACAGCTGGTTGAGTTTTGCGAGCATGGTCCGATAGCTGGTGTCCGTCTGTTGGCGTACGAGACGGCTGACCGCCTCATCGGACGTACGGATCTGCCGACGCACGTCTTCGATACCCTCGTAGATGCGTTTGAGTTCGGAACGCACCTGGTTGAGCAGTACACTCGGCTCACCATCCAAATATGGGTTTCTGGCGATGTCTCGCACCGCATCATCGATTTCGCGCCGGCCCTCGTCGGTGACGATGACCTGGAACGCGTCTTCGAAACGGCGTCCGCTGTCGGATTCGCGGAACGCTCGTCGATATTCGTCATGGTATGCGGTGAGGATGCTTTCCACACTCAGAGCGCCAGCCTGCATACGCCGGCGGAGCGCGTCGCCGTTGTCCCGTTCGGACAGGGCAAGCTCACGTAGGTCGATGGGCACGCCACGCAGGGTGTTATGGATCACACCGATGATATCGCTGACCTGTTCGGACGTGAGCTTCTCCAAAGCCTCGCTATGCTCCAGCTCGTCGATCTCCTTCTGCCGTTCCTCGATGTCTTTCTTCAGCAGGCGGATGCGCTCGCGCGGATCGGCGGTCAACTGCATGCGCGCGTTTTCGATTTCCATGATGATGCTGTTGGCCTGCGCGCCGGACAACGCTTTCGTGGTGTCTTCAAGCCTGTCGAGCGCTTCGATGGCACGGTGCGCTCGCGCGGTGAGCCGATACAGGTATCGATGCGAGGCCACGTCCATGGAATTGGCGAGCCAAGCGTAGTCACCCTCCCCTTCGCGGGTAAGGTCAAGCAGAATTGAATGTGCGGTGTCGCGTGTGGTCTGTCCGTCTTTCAACGTGTAGTCGCCGGTTTCGATAAGTCTGTTGAGGCTGCGTGCGAACCGCTCTTCTACGATTTCGCGCGGCAGTTCGCCGGTCAACGGGTCGAACGTGGATCGCAACAGTGCGACATACAGCATGGAATTTGCACGCAGCAGCAACCGTAGCACGCCGGTTTCGTATACGGGGCGGAGTCGCTCCATCTCCCGTCTGATTTCAGCCAACAATACGCCTTTCCATGTGTCCCTATGCCTTGACGCAAGTCTTCATTGTAAACGAGAACACGAAAAAGACGTCGCATTTACAGTATGAATGCGACGTCTTTTTCCATGTTCATGAAAAGAGGGAAACTCCCTCCGTCTGGTCTCAGTCTAGATGCTCATGCTCATGAGCTGGGCCGCGTACTCCTCCACTAGTTCGCTGTCTCGTTCCGTCCATTCGTGGCTGGCGGAATCGTCCGGCACGAAAATAATGTCGCTGTTCTCATTCATTTGTTTTTGCCTCCGTCCGTTCCGCTCTCCCCGGCATCGTTGCCCGTTCGACGGAACTGTTCCAAGTTTTCCGCATGGATTGTCCCTTTTCAAGAGAACGTTCACATTGTGATCAAACGTTTTTCAGCAGGGAGGAATCCAGCTCGGATTCGGAATCCGTTAGTCGGATACTTGGCTTTGCAATCCCGTAGTCTCTTTGCTGAGATATGAAAAAAAGCTTCCTTTCGGAAACTTTCAAATGGAGCGGACAACGGGACTCGAACCCGCGGTCTCAACCTTGGCAAGGTTGCGCTTTACCAACTAAGCTATGTCCGCAAATGTTTTCCACCGTGGTGGGCAACGAGTAGAAAATATACATGAAGCATGCCGACTCCGCAAATCACGGCGTGTCGCGCTATTTTCCAACGACTAAAGCCGATGTTGCTCCATGGTTCGCGGAGCCGATGGCAACGATACAGCCGGCGTTCCGACCGATCTCGTCCTTAGTGCATCCGGCTGCCATATGGCTTGCCGTTCCGCCATTTGCGTTCCCGTTGCTCTCTTCGTCTTATGGCAGGCACCCACCATCCAACTGCGGCGGATAACGCAAACAGTGTTGAGGGGTGATAAACGAAACGTGGATCTTATCCGGATGCATCGTTGACGGCGTTTGGAGTTAATAGACCCCTCGTTCTGGATGCAAGCTTGCAGTGACTGCGGCGAAGCCGTATAAAGTCTTCGCTTAACGATGGCATGCTGTTAAAACCGGTTCAGCTTGTTGGTAGTTCCAAAAGCAGAGGATTAGGGATTGACGGATCAAGCTTGATGAGCAACGCCGTTAACCACCCTGATTCGCCCAGCATAAGTCCCACCGAATCCAATTGTCCTGACAGGATACCACTTTTCGCACCTTCAGAGCGGATTCGTGAAATCACTCGACGCAGGTACTGATCGCTAGCTGCAGCATCTTTCTCATATGAGCTCAAAATATTTTTCAGAGCAAGCCAATTGCCGAGAGTCCCGTGGCAAAGGCAGTCACTAGAGTTAAGAGGACTAACTATTATCCGTTTAGCGAGAGTGCCCAGAAAATCATTCTGTTGTTTGTAGTCGGAGGAATCATATTGTGCCATAATGATGCCCGGCGCACCATGACACCACCGCATGGGATAGGAGGGAGCATTGTCCGTGGACCTAGCGTCACGCCACAGTCCTCTTTCTTTGTTAAAAAATTGGTTGTCGAAAGCCAAAGCGCGGACTGCGTAATCGTGTATTTCATCCGAATTGGTGAAATCTGCGGTCTTTGACAGAGCCCATCCTATCCCCGTAGCTCCGTGGGCAAATCCTCCCAGCATGATACCCGTGCTCTTTTGCGGCCACGCCAGCGTATCATCATCTCCTCGTACCGCTTGGTGGATTATCCGTTGGGCAAGCTGCTTAGTTATCTGGATTGTAGAATCATCCTGTCCTAATACACCCGAAGCCAGAACCGCACATGCGCCGGCACTGCCAGACATAATATCTAGCAGTGTATCTTTTTTAGATTCTTCTTGAATTCGATCCAGCACAACAGCCTTTGCAGGCATGTCCAACTTGTGACCGGTCTCTCGCATATAGCATGTACAGGCGTAAATAAGTCCTGATATCCCGCTGAATGCTCCCAATGGGATATCAACACGGTGATTTGTCCAATCGTTGATTATATCGCACAACGACAAGGCAATCCTTGATGCAAGTTCGAGAGTTTGTGAACCGGAATTGGGCAATGCAATATAGGCATGTGTAAGGGCGACACAAAGACCTGCCGCACCATCATAAAGAGAGTATCCAATGGGTTTGATTTCGTATTTTCCTTTCTCCTCGTCGTTACACATGGTGTTCCATGTGACGTCATTTTTCCCGCAAATAGATTTATCGATCAGATCGCGTTGCAGAGAATAGGCCATGTCCCGAATATTAAAATTTAATCCTCCATCATGTTTCATAAAAATGGAGACCCCAGTTTTGCGCCGCCACTGTACGGATGTCCTAAAATAGGGTATAGTCAGGAATGACTGCTGTATATAATTGATAGATTCTTGCAAATCTTCTTGTCCAAGAGACAGCAAACGTTTAGCAAGATAAAATCTTGCGCTTTCCCGATAGTAGTTGGACGCTTCTTTACCGGTGTAAGAAAAGAGCGAGGTGCTGTCAAAGTCCGTTTGAAACAGTGGAATATCACAGTGCCGTAGCTGTAATTCCTCATCCCAACACATGTAATTATGGAAGCGAGAAAAGGGGGAAACCGACCATACCTTGCGAAGTAAATCATCCATTTGTATACCACTATGCATACGACTAGGCTGACGCATTTCGGAAAGAAGCATGGAATAAGATCTCGTTGGACGCATGACGCAACGAATGCGAAAACCACTACTGTCTCGGACATACTTAGTGAGGTCGCTCAGCTTGTCGAGTATTGCTTGATATGTTGCGGAAAATCCTTCCATAAATAAGTTGCCATATTGCGGAAGGTCACTTGGTTTAAGATTGTCTGGTTGGTTATGGCTTCTCCCTGTTGACGCATTCACTCTCTTTATCGTCATTGCATCAGTAAACGGATGAACGATGCAAGTAATCGTCGCTGTCTGTGATTTCAGACTGCCAGAGAACGCACTGACATCAATATCAGTATTCTCTCCTGTTTTCATAACAGTGGGAAGAATGCCTGTACCTAGTACCGTGGAATTTAATTGAGCTACTGCCTTTTCTATAGCTTTTTCACAAAAAATACTACGATTCTGCACGATTGTTTCTAAATCAATGGGTACCGGACCGTAAGCAGAGGCGATGATGTTATCCATATGCATGTCGGAAGAACCCAATGCATGGCAAACAGCGAGCACCGATCCCATCTGAATCTCGTAAGAAGAGAGATCCACGGCGTGTGCCGCCGTAGGTATATATTCCACCCAGCCATAATCGAGTTTCGTGAGGCTTTTTGGAGAAAGTAGCGGGAAAGGCTGGAACTTCGACTCGTTGATAATTCTGATGAATCCGTGGTAGAAGTCGTAGGCACCGCAGTCACGAGGCTTGTACATCACTTTATCGCCATTGCTATAGGAAACAGTCAATACCCGGGAGCCGCCATTATGTGGATCGCCTCCCATAGGGTCCGCCGCCACCGCCTCTGATGCGAGTGCCGATACGAATCCCTCAGCAATAAGTTGTCTCTCATCCGACACAAGCCTGTCAAGAAACTCGTTGGTGTTTTTTCGCCATTGCATGACCTGCTGAATCATCAGACGTGCAAGCATGGGATATTTCGCGTAAAAGGTATCTCTGACGCCAGCCGATCTAAGGCTCTCATTGAATTCGTTATATCCAGTAGTCCGTGTTTTTGTTGGATTGGATTGAAGACACGTGAATTCATTAACGAAGCATCTGATAGATATATTCGCTAATGATTCCGCCAAGGAATCCGTAAGCGTTTGAAGTAATTCAGACCGAAGTTTTCCACGCCATGGGTTAAGCCATTCACGCTGGTTGGCGACGACGGATTCCAAGGCTCCGCTGAAAGGCAATCTGTCCAGTTGGGTAGATTCCACTATAAGAGGGCGGCTCGGATGATATTTCTTCGTCACACCATGCAAGAGAATGGGTTTCACTAATTTGAACCAAGAAACATCCGCACGAGGAATCCATCCTTGGCCGGACAATAATGCAGATAATGATCCTTTGGTTAGCCCATGCTGTTGAAGATAGATTTGAAACTGCTTGTCATCCAGATTATCGGCATTTTGCCAAGCAGTAGCAGAAATTGTTTTCCACGAAACTGAAGTGTATCGTTCATCAACATGCAGCGACTGTACCAGCGGCGTCTTTTCCATGGAAGTTTATTGTCTTTCGATTTATTTGCGTATTTCTGGTAGCACTTATTTCGATGTGGGTGTTTTACGAGAGGGCGAGACGACTAGCGTCCCACCCCCTTCATATGTTGATATCGTCAGTTGCAAGAGCAGACGAAGGTACCGCATTCCTGCGTCAGAGTACAAACCCATCCGCTGCTAGCCATGTATGGGCTGACAATCTTGGTGAATTCCTTATCAATCTGCTTTTGATCAGTCGGAGTCACATCGAGCGCAGCAGCGTCCGCGTCCCAAACTTCGCTGATGACTTCATCTTCTACAGCGGTATTCATCATTATTCCTTTCTGTTGTGGTTATTATTAACCTTCCTCAGATTATTACCCGAGGAAATTTTGATAGCCGACTCAGCTGGTGAGGCCTTGTGCGGCTTGTATTCGGGTGGCGTTGCGTGCGGGAATGGCCGCGGCGAGGAACGCTGCGAAGAGGATGACGGGGATAAGCACGCCGATCTGCGTCCATGGCAGTTGCGTGGTGAATTGGCTGGTCATGCCGCCGATTTGGGCTTTGACGCCGGCGATGCCGAGCGGCAGTCCGACCAGCAAGCCAACAAACGTGCCGATGATGGTCAGGGTCAGCGCTTCGATGACAATCTCCGTGCGGATTACGCCGCGTCTGGTACCGAGCGCGCGCAGCATGCTGATTTCGTTGGTTCGTTCGATGACGGACAGCGCAAGCTGGTTGGCGAGCCCGGTCAGGCTGATGGTAACGGTGATGGCGAGCATCGCGTAGGAGAGCATGAGCAGCATGTTGAGCACGTTGAGGATGTCGTTGCTTTCTGCGATGCCGCCGCCGACCGTGGCGTTCGGATCGGCCACGGCCAGCCGGTTGATCTGGCCGGCGAGCTTGGCTCGGTCGATGCCGGGTTTGGCTTTGAACCAGATCATGCTGGTCTTCAATACCGGTTCGATGGTGTCTGCGTGTGGTAGTGCGGTGAGTTGGCCGTCGGTGATAATGATCGCGAGTTTCGGTGATTCGGTGAGCTGCGAAGTGTGCGCCCTGACCGTGACGGGAGTACCGGCGACGGTGAGCGTGAGCGTGTCGCCTTCCTTGATGCCGATGGTGCTCATGTAACGCGGGTGGACGAGCGCGACCGGCACACCGTTCTCCTCTCTGGCGTGCCACTGGTCGTCCTTGGCGAAGACTGCGGCGGCCTTGTCGGGGATGACGTCGAGTATTCGGGGTGTGGTCTTGACCCCGTCCGGCGCATGGTCGATGGCGATGGTGCGTATCGGGTAGGAGGATTGTGCGTCGGTGATGTCGTTGGCATGCTGCAGGACTTTGTCGGAGAGCGGGCTGTTGTCCGGCGTGTAGAGGGCGGCGCTGACCGGATAACGGTAGTCGAGGTCGGCGTTGATGGTGGCGGTGCCGGTGGTCGCGGCCGAGGAGAGCGCGGCGATCAGGCTGATGCCGAACGCGACCGCGGTGATAGTGCCGCCCGCGCGCCGCACGTTCGCCGAGAGACTTGCCGCGGCCAGTTTGCCCGTCAATCCGCAGACGGACAAGACCGTAGCGATGACGGGCATGAGCATCGCGACAAGTCCAGGCAAGGCGAGCACCAATCCGAGCGCCAAGACGAGTCCGCCAACCAGTGCGATGGGCATATGGAAGCCGGCCGCACCGACCCACAGTAGCGCTACGCCGGCGATCGCGCACACTGCGCCGAACACGATGCGCGGAACACTGCCGTTATGCGTCCTGCCATTCGCCTTCGCGTCGTTGCCGTCTTCGTACTGTGCCGCTCCGTCCAATGCCTGGATCGGTGGGACGCGCATGGCGTGGCGCACGGTCGTCCATGCGGCCAATACCGTGGCCGCAACGGTCAGCAGTAGCGTTCCCGCCAGCAGGAGCGGGTTGGCGGCGAACCCGCCGAACGCCTGACCCATCACCGTCATGGCCGTGTACCCGCCGCCCACGCCGATCAGGGCGCCGATAATCGTGCCGGCCATGGCGGTGATCAGCGCTTCGGACAGCACGAGCGAACGGATGTTCGCCCTACGTGCTCCGATCAAACGTAGCATGGCGATGTTCCGCGTGCGTTGCACGATGAGCGTACGGTAGGTGCTGGAGATCACCATCATCGCGCAGAGCAGGGCGATGACGGCGAACACCGCCATGATCACGGTCAGTTGCGTGCTGCCGCCGGCCATCATCGCCGACGTCTGCCGGATCATCTCCACGCCCGAGACCGCCGTGACGCCATCCGACTGGGCCGCCATCGTAAGACGTTGGGCGACCGAATCGATGTCGGAGGGGTCGTTGAGCTTGACGAACAATTCGCCCGGCGTTGCATCGCCGAAGTACGCCGGATCGGCGTAGATCGCGTAGTCGGTGCCGGTCATCGGCTTGAACCGCACATCATTGATGCCGCTGACCGTCACCACATGCTTCGTACCGTCGGATGACTTCAGCGTGACCGTGCCGCCGACCCGCACGCCGAGCTTGCCGGCCGTATCCTGCGAGATGACGATCTGGTCGGCGGACCGCGGCCAGTCGCCGGACTCCAATCCGAACCAGCGCAGGGATGGGTCGCGGGAGACGGAATACACGTTCGCCGTGCCACGCGCATCCATGCCATATGCGGTGACCGTGGCCGCATAATACGGTGCCGTCGCCTTCACCTTGCCGCTGACACGCGCTTTGGTGAGCACGTCCTCGGCCCACGAGGGCTTCAATGATTTCACGTCGGCGTCGCCGGGGTCGATGATGACGTCCACGGGTTTCAACGGCGCGGCCGTGACCGTGGCCATGCTCGCGGTGGACGTGCCCTGGAACACGACCGTGCCCACCAGCATCGCCGCCGACAACACCACCGCCAACAGGACGGCGAGCAGTCGGGACGGGGAATGCTTGGTCTGCGCCCACGCCACCCAAATCATCGCGCACCCGCTTCCTCATTCGCCGGTTCGGCGCTTTGTTCGAGCACTCGCACCACGTCGGCGGCCGTCGGATGTGCGATATCCGCTGCGATCAGCCCGTCACGCACCACGAGCGCCCGGTCGGCGTAGGCGGCGGCGTTCGGGTCATGCGTGACCATCACGATCGTCTGCCCGCGACGTGACGCTATATCCCGCAGAATTGCCAGCAACTGGCGCGACGACTTCACGTCCAGTGCGCCGGTCGGCTCGTCCGCGAACACCACCGCGGGATTCCCCGCCAGCGCGCGGGCGACCGCCACACGCTGGCGTTGCCCGCCGCTCATCTCCTGCGGCTTGTGATCAAGCCGGTTCTCGATGCCCAGCTCGTGCGTGATCCCGCGTATGGCCTGCCGGTCGGGCTGCCTGCCGCGCAGCGTGAACGGCAGTTCGATGTTCTGCTCTGCCGTCAGATATGGCAGCAGGTTGAAATCCTGGAAGATGAACCCGATCAGGTCACGCCGCAGATCGGACAACGCGTCATCCGACAGCGTCGAAATATCCACGCCATCGATAATCACCCGGCCGGAAGTCGGCGTATCCAACCCAGCCAGCAGATGCAGCAACGTGGTCTTGCCCGACCCCGACGGGCCCACGATCGCCGTGAACCTGCCCTTCTCGAACCGGGCCGTGATACCCGCCACCGCAACCGTCTCGGCCACACCGGAACCATACGTCTTGCGCACGTCAAGCGCCTCCACGGTAGCCGGATATGCGTCCAAGTCGCTGTTTGCTCCCCATGTGTCCGTCATGTCGGCACCTTCCTGTTGTGTCCCAATCGTTCCGGTGATCGATAGCCGAAACATCCTTTCAAGAGTCAGCCTACGGGGGCCGAATCGTGCGGGATATCATCCGCATGAATCAATTCACGCTCGATCGGCACCGAGGTACAAACGACCTGGTACCTAGGTATGAACTCCCGTGGAATGAGGAATAGGAAACCATCATTGCGAATCATGGTATCGGCCAACCGGCACGGGTAACGTCGTTGGTATGAAGGTTCATATGGAGGATACGATCGCCCTGTTCGGCGTGCTGATGTGCTTACTGTTCGGCGCGGCGGGCATGGGAGATTGGGTATGGGCGAGCGTGGCCGTCGCCTCCATCGTGTTCATGAGACGGCGGTTCGCCGTGTTCGCCGTATTGACCGCCATTGCTCCCTTCGCCTATACGACGGTCTATGGTTCGTTCACGTTGATCGGCCAGCTCATGGCAGTAGTATCCGCGTTCCTGTGCGGGGCCAGTCGGGTGAAGCATTGTCGACTGGCTGGCTTGGCATCGTGTCTGCTGCCCGTCGCCGCGTTCGCCGTGCATCTGGTGATCATCCGCTCGAGGGATTGGATGATGCCCGTGGCCGGGTTGTTCGCAGGCAGTCCGATGCTGGCAGCATGGCAGGCGGGCCGGCTCAACCGCGCCAAGGACATGAGGCTTAAGGCGGAGGAAGAACGCCGGATCATGGCCGAACATGACAGCGACATGCGTGCGCGACTGGCCGTCTTGGAGGAACGCATGCGCATCAACCACGAGATGCACGACATCCTCGCCCACACGCTCACCGTCATCACCGTCCAAGCTGAAAGCGGCAGAACGACCACCGCTGACCCCACAGCGCGCACGGTGTTCGCGGACATCTCCCAAGCCTCGCGTGAGGCCGTCGCCGATCTGCGGGCCCTGCTATCCGACAACACGAAAGAAGACCATTCACCGGAGCCCACGCTCGACCAGTTCGACGAACTCATCGCCGGATACCGAAGGCACGGACTGGTCATCGATCTGCATCGAGCAGATACGCAATCGCCGTACCTGCCGACGGGACTGTCTCACGTCGTATACCGGGTGGCCGAGGAATGCCTGACCAACGCGTTGCGTTACGCGCAACCACGCTGCGTCGACCTGTCCCTGACCATCACCGGCGATGATATCCGACTGCACTGCGAAAACCCGTATACGTCTCTCCCTCGCGCCGACGTCACCGAACGACAGCGGCATGGGCATGGTCTTGACGGCATTCGGTGGAGGTGCGAGCAGTACGATGGTCACGCCAGCGTCAGCATGACGAATGGGCTCTGTTCGGTCGATGCTGTCTGGCCACTGCCCCATCAACGGGAATCGTTGGCGATGGTATCGAACGAGACTGCTGACGGACACGGGCAAGGAGGACGGCAATGCTGACGATGACGAATGCGGACGGGACACGACTCATACGCGTGATGCTGGTCGACAACCAGACATTAGTCCTCGACGGATTCGCGCGCATCATCGACGCACAACCCGACATGAGTGTCATCGCCACGGCCACGGACGGCGAAACCGCGATACGCACGGCTCATCAGGCCAAACCGGACGTGATCCTCATGGACGTGCGCATGCCCGGACTCGACGGCATCCAGACCACGCGCGTCATCATTCACGATCTGCCGGAAACGCGCATCATCGGGCTGACTTCATACGACACTGATGCCTACGCGATTGCCATGCTCGATGCCGGAGCCAGCGGATTCCTCCTCAAAAACAGCAGCGCCGAACGGTTCCTCGACGCCATACGCGCCACCGTCTCGGGCAACACCGTCATGGACACCACCACCATGAACCGCCTCAACCAGCGCCTCGCCGCCGTTTCCGCCCGAACGTCAACGACGGCAGAGGCATTCGAGGACAACGATCTCCCAGATTTCACCAGCCGGGAACGTGACATCCTTGCCCGCGTCGTCCAAGGCGATTCCAACGAACGGATCGCCGCGAGCTTGGGCGTCAGCGTGTCCACCGTCAAAACCCACATCGGCAATATCCTCAGGAAAACCGGCCAAACCAACCGCGTGCGGCTCATCGTCTGGGTTACACGTCACTTTCGCAGAATGTGAAAACCCTCTGCCGGAGAGAGTCCGCAGCGAAAAACCGTTTCATGTGTCATCTCCGGATGACATTTTCGTGCGTCTTCTTGCTGCTCATTGTCCCCTCGATGGAGAGTGGGTATCGAAAGTCCGACACGCATGTGGAGCTCATATACGCCAACACGTACACGAGCGTGGAACGACTGCGCTCGGACGTCAACCGGTACGTGTGGTGGTACGACCACCAGCGGCTCCACTCGACCCTCGGATACATGAGCCCCGTGGAGTTCACACAACAAGGAAACACCCTCTAGGAACAGTCCAACACACCGTTGCCAATCTACGGATCATCAACGACAGGGCGAGAGAGTCATACCGGAACCGGCGACCCGACCCCGACCATCGGAACCTACCAAACATGGTAATGGGGGTGGATGTAAGCGGTCGACACGGCTCGAGAGCGACTAGGCGTCCCACTGATAACGGGCGAGATCGACGCGCAGTCCGGAAGCCCCGGCGTTCGAGTCTTTCATCTCGCCCGACTCGCTGAGTTCGGACATGCCTTTTGGAAGGATGAAGGTAACGCCTTCCTCTTCGAGCAGAAGCCGCTGTCTTTCCGGACCACCGAACGCGAATCCGGGTGCCAATGAACCGTCTCGAAACACCACGCGATGACACGGAATCACACCCGGTTCAGGGTTCGAATGCAGGGCATAGCCGACGAAACGAGCGTTGCGTGGCGCTCCAGCTAAAGCCGCAACCTGCCCATAGGTGGCGACTTTGCCCTTTGGAATGCGCCGCACCACCTCATAAACACGCTTATTGAACAGCCCTTTCTCCATCAGCGCCCCTTTCGCGGTCGATAAATCCACTATGACTGACCTTACTATGCCCATTATGGTCTTGTTTTTTCATGTTGGAAGGGGCATGATGAACGTTCCGATCATTTATGGTTACGGGCGTTCGGTATGATGTTCGATTGGCGTTTGGCCTTATGAAAACGATGGATAGGCCGCTATGCGCGGCACAGCCAGTTTGGAACGACAGTAACGAAAGTGCAGAGGTGTTGAGGCATGGCAATTGAAGCGCAGGAGCTTGAGATTCAGATCGGCGCGCGCACGTTGCTGCATCCCACGAATTTCCACGTCGCCAAGGGCGACAAGATCGGTCTGGTCGGACGTAACGGTGCCGGCAAGACCACGCTCACCCGCGTGATCACCGGCGACATGTTGCCCACCGCCGGCAAAGTGCGTGTATCGGGCAAGCTCGGCTATCTGCCACAGGACACGCATGCCGCCGATCCGGAACAGACCGCGCTCGACCGCATGATGAGCGCGCGAGACATCGCATCGATCATCAGTCGTATCCGCAAGGCCGAAAAGGAGATGACCGATCCGGATCCGGACGTCATGACCCGCGCGATGAACCGTTACGACAAGGCCATGCAGGATTTCGAAAAGGCCGGAGGCTATGCGGCGCAATCCGAGGCGACCGCGATGGCCGCAAGCCTCGGTCTGCCGCAGGAAGTCATGGGCCAGCAATTGGGCACGCTTTCCGGCGGCCAGCGTCGTCGTATCGAACTGGCCCGCATCCTGTTCTCCGACGCGGACACGCTGATCCTCGACGAGCCGACCAACCATTTGGACGCCGACTCCATCGAATGGTTGCGCGGCTACCTGAAGAAATACGAGGGTGGATTCCTGGTCATCTCCCACTCCACCGAACTGCTCGACGAAGTGGTCAACAAGGTCTGGCATCTGGACGCGCAGCTCGGCCAGATCGACATGTATTCCCTCGGTTGGAAAGCCTACCTGCACCAGCGTGCTGTGGACGAGGAACGTCGCCGTCGCGAACGTGAAGTGGCAGAGAAGAAGGCGGAACGCCTCATGCAGCAGGGTATCCGCTTGCATGCGAAGGCAACCAAGGCCGTGGCCGCGCAGAACATGATGCGTCGTGCGGAGAAACTTCTCGAGAACACATCCGAGGCACAAAAGCAGGAGAAAGTGGCGGATATTCGGTTCCCGGAGCCGGCTCCGTGCGGTCGCACGCCGATCATGGCGAAGGACGTTTCGAAAGCGTACGGTTCGAACATCGTGTTCGCCGGCGTGAACTTGGCCATTGATAAGGGTTCGCGTGTGGTGATTTTGGGATACAACGGTGCTGGTAAGACCACCACCCTTCGTCTGCTCGCGCATTTGGAAGAGCCGGACACCGGTTCCGTGGATTACGGTCACGGCTGTAAGATCGGCTATTTTGCACAGGAACATGACACGCTTGATTTGAACGCCACGGTGCTCGAAAACCTCATTCACGTGGCCCCGGAACTGAACGATACGCAGGCGCGTTCGATTCTTGGCTCGTTCCTGTTTTCGGGCGATGATGCGTTGAAGCCGACCCGTGTGCTTTCCGGTGGTGAAAAGACCCGCTTGGCGTTGGCGACATTGGTGACGAGCCGTGCGAACGTGCTGCTGCTTGACGAACCGACCAACAATCTTGATCCGGCTTCACGCGATGAGATCCTCAAGGCCATCGCCAAGTATGAAGGCGCCATTGTGCTCGTCACCCATGATGAGGGTGCGGTGCAGGCCTTGAACCCTGAACGTGTGCTGCTCATGCCTGACGGCGACGAAGACCTATGGAACGACTCCTATCTGGAACTGGTCGCCGAAGAGTAAACCGAGTAATTCGAGTTTTATTGGGATTGAAAATGCCGGACGAGAGAAACGTCCGGCATTTTCTTTTCGCATGCGCTTCACAAGTATTTGACGATCCACAAACTTGCCTTGGGACCTGCGAACAATCCATGGCTTGCAAGCGGTCCCGACTCATGAATCGCATGTTGATTGCCAATTGTCGGCTTGAGCCGATTTGTTTGTCTGGAAGTCGCCATGCCAATCGTCTGAATCATTTTCGGATTTCGCCACGCATCCCCTAGCCTCCGCGCTCCTCTTGCGAAGGCAACGCGCGGAACAGGCCAGAGGGACGCGACCTGTGCCACAAGCCTTCATCGGCTTCGATTGGTGAGCGGCTCCCAAGGTTCAAGCTCAACCGGCTGATCGGCCAGTATTTCGCGCGTGGCCTCGTCAAGATACTCTTTGCGAATGATCAGTTCGGTAACATAACGGTCGAACCAAGCATCGGACGCCACATAATAACCATCCTGACCATTATCCTTACCCCAACTGTTCTCCACCTTCCAACGATTCGGGCGACCATCCTCATCTAAATTCACGCCGGTCAAAGTCATGGCATGATTACTTGGGCAATCGCCATACTCCAACCCCCTAGCCTTGTCGAACGTGAATTCCGTACCGAAAAGCTGGTCAACGCGCACGGTATCGCAATCAAAATAGCCATCGCCACGCAACTCATCCAACGACGTTCCAGCCGTATGACGGTCGCGCAAATCGGACGCGAACTCACGTAGCTTTGTATTCAAATACTGCTTGAACGCATCCGAATTCCTCGAATTAGCCGACTCCGGATAAGCACTCTTCGGCACCAAACCATACTTGTTCACCAAATTGGCAAACATCTGCCACCAACCACCATCATCATTGGCACGGTCGGCGTTGAAGTCCGCGGAATACTGTTTTGAGCAGTGTTGGGTCGAGTGCTTTAACGTCACTCATGGTTCATGGTCTTTTCGATGTGTTCGATTTCGGATTCTATGCCGCGCAGGCGGCAACGCAGGTCGGATTCCACGTCTACGCCGTCATGTTGCGCTTTGCGGATGATGGTGATGATTTCGTCTGCATAAGGATGACTGACATCATGCTGTTTGTCTGTCTGTTCTGCGCTTGAATTGAATGCGGTTTCGAGCTGGTCACGATACTGCGATTTGTGCACTCTCGATACGATTTTTGTAGCACGCGGCAATGCGCCTTGCGCATGGGAGATGCCTTCGAGCACGGACTTGCGATGCTTCTCTTTCTGCTTCATCGCTTCCCACAGTTTCAGCGTATCTTGCGCGTTTTCCGGTCCGGGCGCGGACTCGTCAGTGGCCTCATTTGTTTGGAAGACGTGCGGATGGCGGGTGATGAGCTTATCTACGAGACGGTTGCACACTTCGTCGATGTTGAACGGATCCTGCGCATCCACGGCGCACACTTGCGCTTGGAAAACGGATTGCAGCAGCATGTCGCCGAGTTCTTCACGCATGTTGTCGCGATCGTTCGTTTCCACAGCGTCGATGTATTCGTAGGTTTCTTCCAACAGTGGTTTAAGCAGGCTTGTATTGGTCTGCTCGCCGTCCCAAGGGCATCCGCCTGGTTCGTGCAGAATGCGTACGACTTGCTTGACGCGGTCCAACGCGCTAGGAGCATCGCGTACAGGGTCAAGTTTCGAACAGTGCTCGAATTCTTCGGGCAACTGATAATCGTCATGTGCAGCTTCAGTCATACCGCCGATTCTTCTCGCATGTGCCGACCATGCAGCTGCGGCCGAAAAGCAGATTTTTACAAATCTACCGGTATTGGGGAGCCACCCATGTCTTACACGCATTTTTGGCATTTCACCTCCGGAATACGACGGGAATACCACACCCTTATATATGATTAAACGTGTCTGTATTAACTCCAGAAAGAAACGGAAAGGCAATGAACGAATCGCAAGATTCCAACGACAGTAGTACGAACGACAGTAACGCGAATACGGCAAACGATATTCGCCAACAGGAAACGGAACACCAGGGTGCGGCCGTCAAAGCGGCGCTCGGAGCCAACATTGGTGTGGCCATCGCCAAGCTCGCGGCAGCGTTCTTCACCGGATCGTCCGCAATGCTTTCCGAATCGGTGCACTCCATCGCCGACTGCTCCAATGAGATCGTGCTCATGGTAGGCGGCCGCTTCTCCAAACATAAGACGGACGGCGATCATCCGTTCGGGTTGTATCGGGCCAAGTATCTCGCCTCGTTCGTGGTGGCGACGCTGCTGTTCTTCGTCGGAGGTTTCTTCTCCACTTCGGAAGCAGTGAAGAAGCTGTTCGCCATTGCCGAAAATCCCGCGTTGCGTGATGCCAACCAGATGGAACTGCTGGTGGCGTTCATTGTGGTGGTCATCAGCGCCTGTCTGGAAGGTTACGGGCTGCATCAAAGCATCAAGGAAGCGAACGAACGCATGGAACGTACGGGCGTACCTCACATGGGCGTGTTCCGTTTCTGGAAGCGCACCAAGTCGGCGGAGCTTGCGTCCGTCATCATGGAAGACACGCTTGCCTTGATTGGTTTGGCATTTGCAGGAGCTGGCATCGGTCTGGCGATCCTGTTCGACAATGAGATATTCGATGCACTTGGCGGTCTGATGGTTGGTCTTGTGCTAATCTCGGGATCGTTGCTGCTGATGTTCAAGTCGGGTTCACTGCTGATCGGTGAGGCAGTTGACGCTGATACCCGAAAGAAGATTGAGCAGGCCGTTATTTCGACGCCAGGCGTGGAACGACTGCTGAACATGCAGGCCGTACACATGTCTGAGGATGACATTCTGCTGTGCGTCAAAGTGCAGACCAGCAAACTCGACCGCGATTACGACGTCGAAACCGTGAACAAGATCGAACGAAGCGTGCGCGTCGCACTGCCATGGTTCCGCTTCGAAATCTACGTAGAACCTGACCTTTACCGCACCGACCACAAAATAGTGTCGTAAATGACCCCTTATATATCAGAGCGAGAATCAGGCAAGGATCAAAGCAAGCTGTCGAGGCATCGATCGATGTAAAACCTTACTGCAATCAGCCCTGCATCTGCTCGGCGGCATCATTGATGCAACGAATCGCATTCAATGTGCGCGGATATCCGATATACGGCATGCACTGCGAAATAATGGCAATCAGAAACGCCTTCTCATTGCCCACGCCCATATTGGCCTTCGCATGAGATGCCAACTGAGGTTCGCAACCGCCCTGCGCGGCGAGGAAGCACAACGTGATCATTTCACGCTCACGCGTGTTCAAGCCACCGCGCGTGTAGTAGTCGCCGAAGCAGTTGCCGGCAAGCCACTTATTGATGTGTCGCGTCTCTTCGGGGCCGGATTGCGCGAATCCACGCATTCCTTCACCGAAGATTTCGATCTGCTTGTCTTCGCCCGCCTTGGCACGCGTTTCCGGCGTGATGGTGCCTTGCGGTTCAAGCGGAAGATGCACGTTGGCCGCGCCGAGGAAGTTGTTGAGTTTCTTCAGGAACGGCAGAGTTTTGCCAAAACCGCAGTATGCGGTTGCCTGATACACCATTTCCTTGATGGCGATGGACGACAGTCCGGTTTCGTAGGCCACCGGTAGCATCATTTCGAAGGCATCCAAGCCTTGGCATCCGACCAACACGGCAAGAATGGCCAAAGAACGGGTCTTGTCATCCAAATCAGGATGATTTGCTCCCGGCTCGTTCACCACTTCGTCATAAGCGAAATTCGAGAAGAATTCAATGAATTCCGGATCGGTTTGTGACAATGTCCTGTCATTATTCCAAAACGAATTCATCCGTTTATGTAGCTCTTCAAACAAGACTTGCTTCCTTTCGTTTGATTTCCGCTTATTCTATCGCCGGCATATTGCTCAGACCTCGCTGATGCGCAGCAGCGACTTTACGGTGCGACGCTCGTCCATGGCCGCGTACGCTTCCTGAATATCGTCGAGCGTGTATTCGGAGGTGTAGACGATGCCCGGATTGATGTTGCCATCGAGCACTTCCTTGAGCAATCGCTGCAGATCATACGTGCGCACCGGTGCCGGACCGCCACGCAGACCAACATTGCGGTAGAACAGTCCTGGAATATCGGCTTCCACACCGTGAGGCAGGCCAACACGTCCGACCACAGCGCCCGCACGCGCAACCTTCATGGCGGTGTCGTTCGACAATGCGGAGCCCACGCATTCAAGCACGGCGTCGGCGCCGTAACCATCAGTCATTTCCAGTACCTTGGCCACGGCCTCGTCGCCACGTTCCTCCACGAAATCGGTGGCGCCGAATTCGCGTGCGATACGCTGGCGGTCGGCATGGCGGCTCATGGAAATGATGCGGGTGGCGCCCATCAGCTTGGCGGACAGCACTCCGCACAGGCCGACCGCACCGTCGCCAAACACGACCGCGGTATCCCCCGGCTTGATTTCGGCGGAAGCGGCCGCATGGTAACCAGTCGACATCACGTCAGAGAGGGTGAGCAGCGATGCGAGCATTTCGTCGGAGAAGCTCTTCGCGTCGCCCGGAACGACCACCAGCGTGCCGTCGGCTTCGGGAACACGCAGGTATTCCGCCTGGCAGCCCAATCCCTCGTCGCCGAAATATCCGCCGTGGGGGCAGCTGGATTCGAAACCGGCCTTGCACACCGGGCACTTGCCGCAGCTGAACGGGAACGGTACGATCACGAAATCGCCCGGCTTGGCCACGGTCACGTCGTCGCCGATCTGATCAACCACGCCGATGGCTTCATGGCCGGCCTGGGTGTTGGGCTCCTTGCTACCGTCACGGTAGAACCACAGGTCGGATCCGCATACGCATGCGCGTACCACGCGAACGATGGCGTCTCCCCCATCGATGATGGTCGGTTCGGCATGTTCCTCACATGCCATCTGCTTGACTCCCTTGAAGATCGCTGCCTTCATGAGTTGCTCCTTTGTTGTGTGAATTGAATTGAGGTAATGTCTGCGATGATGCCTCGGCTTATGCGTCAGCCTTGCTGCGAATCTGTTTTTTCACTGTTTCGATGACATCGTGGTTTTCTTCCAGAAGTCGTTGTGCTTCGTCGTCATGACCTTCCGCCACCGCACGCCAATACAATGTTTTGAGGGAAACATAGGCTTGCTGCATGCGGATGCTTTCGGCTTTTGCGGCCAAACGCAATGCTTGCGCGTCCAGTAGCGCCATTTGCCTGTGCGCGCCTTCGGCTCCGTCGAAACGATTTTTCAGATACTCGCGCATGGCGTCAAGCGGCATGCCAGTCGCAGACAAACAGGAAATGGTGACCAGCGATTGAATGTCTTCGTCAGTGTAGGCACGATGGCCAGAACTTGGGTCACGTGCGATCGGGGCAATGATGCCGATCTGCTCGTAGTAGCGCAAAGTGGATTCGGGAAGTCCGGAAATCATGGATGCTTCACGAATCGTATGCCATGTTGTAGTGCTCATACCCTGCACTGTAAAAACTTAAAGTGCTTGAAGTCTAATTGGCGTGTTGCATGCTATCGCATAACAAAAGAACATGTAATCCTGACAATTAGCTAAGTTGCGTCTGCAAAGCGTAACTTACGTGTTCATCATAAGGAACATAGGACCACGCTGCTTTGGACGAATGCCGCCTCACAGCACAAAGCTCTTATGCTGCCGATTTAATGAAATCGTGCGGATTAGGTGTACTGGACTGGACCGTACGCCCGGATTTGGAGTATTTGTAACGATATTTTGGATACAGGGAGGTCCATGATGCGTGTTCGGCAAACAACACGTCATATAATACCTCTCGTCGTTCCTGCCCGAGCCGCGCAGGTCGAGGAACGGCCCACGGCGACTGCCGCGATCTCCGACTCACAGTGCGCGGCATCGACCAACGTAAGGATTCATTATTATCATGGCGAAGCCATTCTCTAAAACCGTTATTCGTAATACAGACGCGAAGCTGTCGAAGCAGGTAAAGCAGCCTTTGAAAACAACCCAAGAAACACGCAAGGTCCTCACATGGCGTGTGGTCGATATCGCAGTCGGCGCGGCGGTAGGCGTGATGTCGGGAGTGATGTTTTGGGTGTTCGACGGCCTCTCGTATGGTCTTTTTCCGTTGATGACTTTGATTCTTCCTGGTTCAGCGGCGCTACTTCATGCTTTGTTCTACTTCCCCGCCACGCTGGGCTCTCTGATCGTGCGCAAGCCAGGAGCTTCGGCCTACGTGCTTTTAGTCGCATCGTTCGTCGAGGTAGTGCTCGGCACGAGATACAGTGTGAGCCTGGTGGTAATTGCGTTGTTGCAGGCGGCAGCCGCAGAAGCGGTATTCGCGTTGTTCCGCTACCATCGTTGGACGCTCGGCGTCACCATTCTGTCTGCTTTGGCGATTGGAATCGTCTACAACTTCTACCTGCTGTTCTTCTACTATCAGGCATTCACGTTCTTCAGCCCGCGAGGCATCATCGGCACTATTTGCGAGCTGCTTAGCGCTGTGGCATTCGCCGGTTTCGGTTCCTGGGGAATGTATTGCGCTTTACGTAAGTCAGGTGTTCTGTCGCGATTCGCTTCCTCGCATAAGGAACATAACGAGGGAAACGCCTGAAAGTACGTTTGAAAGCATGCCTCGACCATTTTAATTTTTTAATCAAATCTCATCAGTTTTACTGATTAAAAGGGCACAACGACGGTTACGACGTTGTGCCCTTTTATACTGTTCACATAGTGCGATTGCTGCGGAATCTTCGGAACTGGAATCTTCGAACTCGAAATTCCCTGAATCAATCGGCTGTGATCAGCTCGCTCGAATCCATGTCGAAGTCGGACATGGCAAACGAACGGATCGCCGGATCCTCATACGTGTTCATGTAATACGTGTTGGTCTTTCCGGAATAGCCACTGGTGAACAGCGTGCGTTCGAACTGGCCGTTGCCCATCTTGGACATGCCTTCAACCATTTGCACGGAGACCAGCGTGTGGAACAGACGAGACACATTGGCGGACTCGTTGTTCTGCTGCGGATAGTGCGTGTTGGTGTAGGCGACGCGTACGAAACGCGACGGCGAACTCACGTCACCGGGAATGCCATGCATGCTCACGCCGGCACCCCATGCGCTCAGTTCCGCCTTGCCCCAAGTGGTCGGCTCCGCCATTTCGTTGCTCACGCACATGTAGTTGCGCAGGTTTTCCATATGGAAGTCGAAGGTCGGCTGGTTGGTGAGCACGTCCACATCGTCATGATGAACGTGCATGCCGTCGGACATCTGCTCGACGACGATGCTTCGGGTGCCGTCACCAATGAACCAGTGCAGCAGGGATTCCTGCTGGCCGGGCACGACCTGCGAAACGAGCGTCACGTTCTTCAACGCTTCTTCGACTTCGTCGACACTGTCGAAATTACGCGCCACCCACAGCGGGAATTCGAAGGTAGCGACGTTTTCGGTTCCTTCGACCGGCTCGTGCGCAAAGGAGGCGTATCCGGGGAAGTTCAGTCCGGCAATGGCCAAGCCATGCTCGTTGGCGCAGTCGAAATACATGGGGCGGTCGGCCATGACCACGCCCACGCCGATCACCGCATTCGGTTCGTTCTTGCCTTCGGCCCCATAGACATAGTCGTACTGGTAGCCTCGCGGAGTGACCAGAATGGTCTCGCCGTAGGAGAAGCTCCAGTCGAGATTGCGGCCGAAATACATGTTTCCCTCATCGTCGGAGAAACGAACACCAGTGCACATATGGACTCCCTTCCATGATTTGCCGTGGTTTTCTTGCTTGCGCGTTCATGGTAAACGCCGCTTGCTGGGAAAATCTTAAGTTTTGCCCGTGGAGGAACCTGATCTGGATATCTATGCATTCTACGACGACCGCTATCCGCTGGATTCTCGCAACCGGTAGCAGAGTCTCCGTCAAACGCGCAAATTCGAGGTCTCCTGCATTCGTGTTAGAGAATAGCCCGCCTCCCGAGTCCCAAAACACCCACCCGCTGGAACAATCCGTATGCCAACTGCCTTCTTGCCGGGAAGATTCCCCCAGTGGGTGGAAGATTCAGGACGTTACAAGCCGGCCAATGCCAGAAACTTTTTGTCGGACTGGATGCCTTAGGTGAGGAACTGGCCACCCATAGACAGTTGATATAAATCCATCCGTCAGCATCGATCGGCACCCATGCGTTTTCCGCCGGAATATATTCGATGAAGCATTTGCCTCGTTCCTCGCTACGATAAAAGACGAGACCTTCGTTGAAACGCTGCTTGAGCCACTCTTTTTTCGCAAGACTTTGCTTGCCGGACATGGCACAGCAGATATGTTCCTTGTCAATGTTCTCTTCAGTGATGTGGATGTAACTCATTTTTCCTGCACCTCTTAGTCGGGGATGCCACATGGGCCTCTTCGTTGATTCCTCAAGTATGACAAAAGCCCTTGGTTTCCAAGGGCTTTCAAATGGCTCCTGCGACTGGGCTTGAACCAGTGACCGTCCGATATACGGTTCTGGCTCGCAGCCGTAGGGCTTTTTACAACAGGAGTAGACAATACACCAGCCTTGCTGTTCCTTCAAATCGGCGTGTCATCGCGCATGTTCGCCTTGCAGCTGGTTTTCCGAAGAGCATCGGCCAGAAACGCGCAATAGTATTCCTTGGGAAGTGATGAAGAAGTCACTTCCCTTTTCTATGCGCTTAAGGAGCCCCATGAGGTATTGGAACGACAACAGGAAGAGCTGCGAACACGTCGAGCCACGGGAGGATTGGAAAGAATCCATTGAGAAATGGATCGACTGGATGGACGCCATCGGACGCACGAACGACACCCTGCGCACCCGCTGGTACCAGATCGTTCGATTCTCCAAAGCCGTCGATAAAAGCATCACCGACGTGACCGAAGACGACCTCATATTCTACCTAGCCGGCATGGGAACCGAAGGCAGACGCGGAGTACGCAGCTGCGTCAAGGTCTTCTACCAATGGAGCATGAAGCGAGGGCTCGCCCGCCGCAATCCGGCGGACGAAGTGCCCACCGTGCCCATGACCCTTCCGTCCGGCTGCATCTGTCCCGAGGAGAACATCGAACAAGGACTCGCATCACCCGACGAGAACGCGCGGCTGGCCGTCATGCTGGGCGCGTTCTGCGGCCTGCGCCGCATCGAAATGACCAGAATCAACCTGAAGACCGATCTGGAGGAGAACGCCGAGGGCATGGTGCTCCACGTCCACGGCAAGGGCAACAAGGAGCGGATGCTTCCCGTGCCGGCAAAGCTCGCTTCGGCATTGCGGAAACGCACCGGCGTATGGCTGTTCCCCGGAGACGTGCAGGGACACTGCGGCGTCGATTACGTGGCGAAGAGGATCAAGACGGTAACCGGATACCCGTCGCACAGCCTGCGCCGTAGGTTCGCCACATGCGTCTACTACAGGAACGGCTGCAACATCGTGCTTGTCAGCCGTATGCTGGGGCACGCCAACATCGCCACCACCATGCGTTACATCGGCCTCGTGCAGGACGAAATGCGCAACGCCGTGGAATCCACCACCCGCACCGACATGAGACTGACCATGCCCATGAACCAGGTCGTCGGAACAGCCGGCAGCGTCGCCACCTATTCCCTTAGCACCGCGAGGATCGGATGAACAAACGGTATACGCCAACATGCTTCTTTGCGCATATTGGCGTATACCAACACCGCTCACCGAGTGTTCCCGAGACTGGAAAGCGGCAACGCGGCTATGTCTATCCCCAGCGCATCGGCTGCGGAGAACACCGCTTCAATCGGGGCTTCGCCCCGCTGGAGCAGAGCATCGGCAAACCGGGGATCGATACCGGCCTGGGAGGCAAGGTCGTCGGCGTTCCAGGAATGGTTCGCGGTCTCTTCACGGAAGGCGGCTGCGATATCCGATTCGGTGCGGGCGAAAAGAGTCCGGCGTTCACGCGGCGCTTGGAAACGGCTGAGGTAACGCGCGTACTCCAATTGCGCCTTTGTCGGCTCAGGCAAGTTATAGTCCAGATTCGACATCGCAGACCTCCTTAGCGTTCAGCGGGTTGGACTGGAGTCGTTCGACGCACCGAAAATAGGGAATCCGGGAACCGCATCGGCCGACGATGGAGTGCTTGGAGTGCCGTACAACGTCCCGATCTGTTCGATCGCCCATGCGCTCCAACGTGGGGATTCGA
>ERZ1031020.89-NODE-89-length-53780-cov-12.948869_pt1 | contig 53780 bp, 28 predicted proteins | sample MGYA00517109_ERZ1031020 | MGnify/ENA primary metagenome ERZ1031020 (study PRJEB33719, sample SAMN04261270) | wastewater metagenome | biome: rural village; feature: human; material: feces | host: Homo sapiens | place: El Salvador | collected 2013-01-07 ... | reverse complement strand
TGTTCGTGGGTGCGTGGCTACGGCGAGACGCCATTCTCATTTATTACTTTTTAATTGGTATTTATTAATTGGCTACGCCATCAGTCAGAAAAAATCGTGTCTTCATGTCAAAAAAACATGTCTTCATGTCAAAAAAACATGTCTTCATGTCAAAAAAAACATGTCTTCATGTCAAAAAAAACATGTCTTCGTGTCTTCATGTCAAAAAAACATGTCTTCGTGTCTTCATGTCAAAAAAACATGTCTTCATGTCTTCTTGTCAAAAAACATGTCTTCATGTCCTAAAGATACTGTCTTCGTGTCTCACAATGCGACGTCCTACTATCGAATAACGGACAGGATTTGCGTGTGATTTTTGGGGTTTTCATCTACCCGTCCATCCCAAAAATTTCGTTAAATCATTTGTCAAATCATGTACATAAATTGCCTATTGGCTTGTCAAATCGTGCGACGACCCTTATTTTGTTAAGAATTGGCCATTTTTTGTTAAGTTTATACAACGGACTTGAGCGAATTTCAGCTTATTTTGCATTGCTGACAGACATAGCGTAAGGCATGTCGTCTCATGCAAATATTACTAACCACAAATAACGTACAATATGAGACCGCAAGACTATACTATTGAGAACGAACCTTGGCGACATTCATACGATGACGTCGAGGGCAAAATCAGGGAGCATGTGGAAAAGCTGGGGACTGAACAGGAAATAACCAAGAAACCCAAACATCACATTATTAAACATAAAACTAAATAGATAACATATTATTATTCACCTTTCAAATCATTTTTAATATGAGGAAACAATTATTACTAATGCTATCCCTACTGCTATATGCCGTAGGTATGGCGGCACAACAACCCGATTGGGGCTACAATCCCAATGCCTACCCTGACGAGCACGTCATTTATGTAGGACTCACAGAGGGAAGCCTTGACAATTGTGGTCAGAAAGAGTTACCAGAGAACACTTACCTCGGAGCATTCATCGATGGTGAGTGCCGCGGACTTGCGAAGGTACAGAAAAAGTCGCTGTCGGTGGCTTTGACCATTAACTATTTCCCTCTTCGTGTAAAGGGAGATACTAATGACGAAGGCAAAGCCATATCTTTCAGATTACTTTATCCAGGTGGTCAGCTATCTTATGTTTACGACTTACAGCCTGCAGCCGATGCCGTAACCTATACTAATAAGAAAACCACCGGTACGCTGTCAGACCTCTTCCCGCTGAAGTTTATCCAGCCTCTATATTATGGTTTCACCCAAGAGACAGTATCAGTTAAGGTGGGTGAGCAGATCAATTTGTTGGATTATATTACATTCGAGCCAGCGAATGCCAACATACCAGAATTAAACTGGAATATGTATGAAGAGAGTGAAAATGTCATTATCGAAGGAAATAAGCTCACAGCCATTAAGTCAACTGGCAAGTATGGTTCCGTCGGCGTTTTCCCTAAGCTTTGGGACATGAAGAATACGGGACAGTATTCCGACATTAATATTCGTGTCATCCAGCCTGCCACCTCTATTGAGCTTCGCGACGAGTATAAGAATGGCATCACAGTTAACTTGGGCGACACTGCTGCCCTCAACACCGTGCTTCGCAGCGGCTACACCACAGCACCTGCCGACTGCAACGAGGAGCTGACATGGAAGAGCAGCGACGAGACTGCCATCCGTCCGATGACAAGTGAAAGCGACCTTGGCAAGTTTGAGCCAGTAAAGACCGGCACTTACACCATGACGCTTAGCGGCGAGAATGCCAGCGTGGACCTTAAGGTCACAGTCATTAAGCCGGTAGAGTATATCAAGATGGTTGGCTCCGTTAAGACTATTAAGATGTTTGTAGGCGAGAACCTTCTCAACATCCTTCCGTCTGGATATAAGGTAATGCCGGAGGATGCTACAGACCGCAGCGTGCATTACGAAGTTAACCAAAGTTTTAGTGATCAGGGAGTGTACGAGGATGGTGACGGAGCTTATAAGTATACCGACATATTTGGTGACATACATTTTAATGAAGGTGCCGAGATGGTCGCCCGTAAGCCAGGTAGAGCTCGCATTGCAATTATATCTAATCAGAATCCGCAAGCCACTTGCACATACGAAGTAATCGTAAAGGATGGTCCTACGAACATCACGTTCAAGCAGGAGGAGATGACATTCTTGATGCCAATAAAGGATACTGACAAGTGGGACATCTCTGAGGATATCCGTAACAACATCATCATGACACCGTCATGGCCTAAGTATGAAGAATATGAGTCGTACGATATAGCACAAAGCAATTTGGATATTTCTTCTCTTACGGATGCCGTAAAGCTGTATTATGATTTCAAGAAAGACAGCCTTTCTGCATCTGTCGTTAAAGTGGGTGAGGGATGGATTGATATCAGCTATTCATCTGAGCGCACCATCGCAACTGAGGAAGGACTCCGAAATGATGAGTATGAAATTTCAAACCACTTCCACGTAACAATCTTGGAGTCTCTTAAGGGATTCAAGGTGGACGAATACGTGGAGATGGTAAGCACCGAGACACGCGACTTCGTGCTTACTCCCGACCCCGTAGGCGCAGAGGTCGACCCGTCAAGAGTGGAGGTGACTATAACTCCTGACAGCTATGTTTCTGAGGAATGGAAGAGCATAGTAGAGATTGTTCCTACGGATGAGAACAAGCTTAACTACACCATCAGACCTCATAGCGTGGGCAGAGCCATTATCAGCGTGAAGCTCGACGGCGTAGAGGTGGCATCATCTAACGTCCTTATCGGTCAGCGCTACATGCAGAAGGCAGGATGGAAGTGGACGTCGTTCTATGGCGGCAGCGTGGGCTGGAACTCTCCTGAATACGCATTAGGCAACGTGGTGGAGGAAATCCGCTCAGAAGACGCCCTTCTCCATAACGACCCCGAATACGGCTACTTCGGCGACATCTACAGTTTGGAGACTGGCACATGCTATAAGATTAAGGTGAAGGAAGAGGAGCCCGGTCTGCTTGACTTGAGAATCATGTACACCGGCGGCTACGAAGACATGCAGACTCATCGTCAGATTGTGCCGATGTGGAACTGGCTCGGCAATCCCTATCAGTATGACCACGATATCAACTCGGTGTTCTCTACCGAAGATACATACGCAAACAAATTCAACGTGGGCGACCGCATCGTATCGAAGGACGACGGTTTCGCTGAATACAATGGCGAAAAGTGGACAGGCACCCTTACCACTCTGCGTGCCGGACTCGGATATATGTATTTCAATGCAGCATCAGACACCATCGACATGGAATACCTGCATGAGGGCAGTATGCCTCAGGGCACTCCGGTGATGAACGCTCCCCAGCACAAGCAGAGCGTATGGACATACAACAGCGCTCCGTTCGCTGACAACATGACCATCGTAGCTGACCTTGGCAACGACTATTCGGCAGAACGCTTCACGGTGGGCGCCTTCGTAGGCGACGAGTGCCGCGGTGAGGGCGAGATGATTGAAGGCAAGTGCTTCATCACCGTTCATGCCGACAAGGGCGAGACCATCTCGTTCAAGCTCTATGACGCAGTAAGCGGCGAGATGCGCACCATCAACGAGCAGTTGCCGTTCGCGAAGATGGCAGGTTCGTTCCGCGCTCCGCAGCGCATGACAGTCGGTGGCATCGTCACCGGCATCACAGCAGCCGACATCGCATCTTCGGGCATCGCCGTTGTGGACGGACAGATCACAGTTCAGGGCATGGACGTGGCTGACGTCATCGTATGCAACGCATCCGGTGCTGTTGTCTCAACCGGTGAGACCACCGTCGCCGGCCTTCCTTCAGGCGTTTACGTAGTGAAGGTGAAGACCAAGGACGGCAAGACCGTTACGAAGAAGCTTGTCAAGTAAGTTGACTATACTAATATAACTAAAAGTTTCGCATGTCTCGAGACATGCGAAACTTTAAATAACCACTAAAAGAACCAAAGCGATGAAAAGCCACTTACACATAACCATACTGACGGCTGTGGCAGCACTCTTTCTGCATACCAGCGGCACAACAGCACAGAACATCACGGAGATTGCGAAGAGCGATCCCCTTATCATCACGGGTTCCGTAGGTACACAGAACACCTACTTTCACTCAACGGCAGGCAGCGCATACGCCTCGCCGCTGAGCAATACGCTGTTCCTCAACCTCAACATCAGCATGTATGGATTCAACATGCCTTTCTCGCTTTATTACTCCAACAACAATCTGGACTTCAACTATCCCCATATCTCCTTCAATCTCTCGCCGTCGTACAAGCAATGGCACGGACATATCGGAAGGTCGTCGGCAGGATTCTCTCCCTACGTCATGAGCATGTCTTACAACGGTGTGGGTCTGGAATATCGTACGCAGAAGTTCCGCGTGGGAGCTTTCTACGGCACGCTGCGCAGCGCCGTCAACGACGACCCTACGTCGCCCTCGCCGCGCAATCCGCAGTATCGCCGCATAGGATGGGGATTCAACATAGGCTACGGCACGGGCAGCAACTACCTCGACCTTTATCTGCTCCGCGCATACGACCGCCGCAGCTCCATTGACGAGTACTGGCAGGAGCGCATATCGCCGCAGGAGAACATCGTGGTGGGACTGAAGGGAGGCGTGAGCATCAAGAACTGGATGTCGCTGACAGCCAACGTAGCCACATCAGCCTTCACCACCGACACACGCGCGGAGAAGGTGACGGACAGCAAGGTGACAAGATGGGACAAGGTGTTCGACACACGCTACACCTCCATGGCACGCTTCGCGGGCGACGCCAACCTCAACATCAACGCGGGCGGCGTGAACGCCTCGCTCTTCTATCGCATCATACAGCCCGACTATACGTCGCTCGGCACATACTATATGGCTAACAACTATCACAGCGTCGGAGCCAGCCTCGGCACCACACTCTTCCGCCGCGTGTCGGTGGCAGCCACGTTCTCCGCTCAGGAGGACAATCTCTCCAACAAGCAGCTCTATACCACGCGGGGCTTCGTCTATTCGGCTTTCATAGCCACACGCATAGCCAACCGCCTCAATCTCTCGTTCGGCTATAACGGCTACCTGCAGACGCAGGCTGACGGCACGGCACACGTGAACGACACCACTCGCGTACATCGCGCCATGAACACTTTCACGTTCACGCCGTCCTACGCCGTGGACAACGACCAGTTCGGTCATGCCTTCTCGCTCTCCGCCAGCCTCGTGCAGAACAAGGACCTCAACCGCTTCGCCACCGGCGTGAGCGACGTAACGTCCCTCGCCATCGGAGCCAGCTACGGACTGGAGGTGAAGGCATGGAAGACCAGCTTCCAGACCTCCATAAACCACCAGTCGTCAAAGGGATTCAACACGCGCTACACCAGCGACCTCGCCTCGGTGACAGCCAACCGCGCCTTCCTAAAGGACGATGCCCTCAACCTCTCAGCCACGTTCTCGATGTGCTACAATGAGGTGAAACGACAGTCGAAGAGCCTGTCCATGGGATGCGACATGGCTGCCAGCTACAGCATCAAGCAGAAGCATCTCTTCTCGATGACTGCCGGATTCAACAAGTACGGCGACGTCAACATCACCAAGACACGGTCGAAGCTGGACGCAACGGACATCAACATCAGCTTCAACTACACCTACACCTTCACGCTCCTCGAGATAAAGCGAAAGGCGGAGAAGGAACAGAACAAGTCGCTATAGTGTAACTTTTATTCCCACGATAAAATAAAGATCAAGATATGAACAGACTGAGATTCCACATCCTATCACTACTCATCATCCTGGGTGCCATGCTGCAGGCAGTCGCTCAGGACGTAATGGTGACGGTCAATCCGGTACAGCCCACGCTGCCTCCGCAGGCAATGCTGTACGTAGCCAATCCAGGCAACTACTTTAACGTAAGTCTGATCAACTCTTCTGGCGAGACGCAGAACGTCTATCTCGTCATGGACCTTGAGCAGATAAATCCCAACTCGGGACTTTACGTCAAGATTCCTGCACAGTATCAGCCCGACAAGCCCATCACGGTGCCTTCCGGCGGAACGCACATTCTGAGCATGGTGGAGATGAAGAATCTCTTCAATCATGTGCCCAACGACCGCATCGCCACCACCCCGGGTCTGTTCAGCGACTATGAGGGCGGCGCCTTCGGACTCCTTCCCGAGGGTCAGTATCGCATGCGCCTCGTGGCTTATCGCTGGGAGCCGGGACGTGACGCTCCCGTCATGGTGAGCAGCCCGAGCAGCGGACAGTGCATCTTCACTATATGCTATAAAGCTCAGGCGCCGGAGTTCCTGATGCCTATGCCCGGCATCGGAAGCTCTTCCGACGCTTCCGTATGCACCATGGACAAGCAGAACGCCCTCTTTACGTGGAAAGAACCCATCGTGACGTGCAATCCCGGCGCGGCACGCTTTACGTATAAGTTTAAGGTGGTGCAGCTTGTCGGCGGTCAGACGCCCGACGAAGCCATAGAGTATAATCCTGCTGTGTACGAGAAGTCGGGACTGATGTCGCCGATGCTGATTCTGCCGCAGGAGCGCATCCGCTCCATGATAGACGACATGACCTACGTGGCACGCGTCACGGCGGAACAGTCAGGTCTGGGCAGCAATTATCTCAACTACTCCATGGTGGAGAACGACGGCAATTCCGACCTTCGCCTCTTCCGCTTCGAGCCTGACGCCACAACCGTGGTGACGCCCCCAACGCCCGACAACAAGGACAAGGAGGAAAAGAAGGATGAGGAGGAAGACGACGACGAGTTCGACTTCGGTTTCGGCAGCGGCAAGGAGGAAGTGACCGACTCGGTATATAACTTCCGCAATCCGCAGATCATCCGACCGAGCTTCCCCGGCAATGCAGGAGCCCGCAAGTCATTCACGGGCGACGACATCGGCGTGGAATGGAAGAAGGCATGGTTCGTGGGTGGCGTAGGCGAACGCCAGGACACGGTGAAGATCAATTATGAGGTGCAGCTTTTCCGCGGCGAACCAGAGATGGACCGCGCCGACATCTTCGCCTCAGAGCCGGTCTACACACACTCCACGTACGACCTTTCTGACTCCATCAAGTGGGAGCAGATCAGCGACAAGGTGGTGGCTGGCGACTATATGGTGCTGCGCGTGCTCCCCAAGAGCGAGAATGTACAGTCCGTGGCGTTCGTCAACGACTCCGTCAACGTCATCGACTTCGCCCTCGCACAGCGCATCAGCCAGAAGTTCTTCCAGTGTTCGTCAATGGTGAACATCGAGAACCTCAAGCCTACGAAGAAGTCTGCCAAGGACTTCATAGGCAAGGTGGTGGGCATCGGACAGTATCAGCTCACCATCGACGAGATGAAGGAGAACGGCAAGGACGGCGGATTCCGCGGCAACGGTCGTGTGGAATGGTCGCCGCTCGGATTGTCGCTGATGGTGAAGGTGGAGTTCGATTCGCTCTTCATCAATACCGACGACATCGTTTATGCCGGCAAGGCTAAGGGCATGAAGGGCGACACATGGGCGTCGAACAACGGCGAGCAGGTGGACAAGCTCTTCTCCGACTGGGGCATTGACAACCTCATCGGCGACACTGGCATACCTTATGCTAAGATGTTGCAGAAGGAAGCGTCTAACAGAGGTCGCGACATCGCCAAGCAGCTCAGCCTCGGCAAGTATTATGACTATTACCATCGAGCCAAGGACTTCCTCACGGAAGGCAAGCTTGACAACATCATGATGCCGATGAAGCTGCCGAAGTCGGTAAACAAGACTCCGGTGGACATCCAGATTGTCAACGTGACATTCGCTCCTTCGTGGGCTTCAATGGACCTTATCGGTACGTTCACGCTGCCCGAAAGCCGCTATACGGACAACAACATCCTCATCCTCGGTGCACCGCACACATGTATCAGCCCCGACCGTCTGTTGCCGGAGAGCGGATCGATGTGTCTGCTTTCCACCATAGACGTGAAGGAACCGTCGTCCGGTTTCCAGATTAAGTTTAAGGCTCCGACCGACATCACGGTGGCTGACGAAGGTCAGGCACCTGCGGACGGATGCTACATCAACTGGCAGGCTGACTCTTTGGCAGCCTTACACATCGACATCGACATCGCCATTCCTAAGCTGAAGAAGGTGGCTAACGGCACCGCTACGGACGAGCGACCCGTGCTGAACATCCAGACTGACATCAAGGACTGGAACAACTGGACGGCAAGCGCTGCGATGGACGACTTCGAGGCAGAGGCTCTTCCGGGCTGGACGTTCTGCCCGGGCGCCATTGTCTACGACCACTCCACAACGGTGAACGACAACAACATGGGATCGTTCCCCGCCGGATATGACAAGAGCAAGGCTGACATCCGCACCAACGACAAGGAATGGATGGGCCTTTACATCAGCAAGATGGGCGTAAAGTTCCCGAAGGCTATGGAAGTGGGCAAGGAAGACGGCGACGGCGACCGACGCCTTACTCTCGCTGCCAAGGACATGTTCTTCGACAAGTCGGGCGTTTCGCTCAAGTTCGGTGCGGAGGACATCATCAGCGCAAAGACCGGAAAGCTCGGAGGTTGGGCGTTTACGCTCGACAATGTGGGCGTGGAGTTCCTGCAGAGCAACTTCGAGAAGGCTTACTTCGACGGCAACATGAAGCTGCCGCTCGTCAATTCGGACATCGCCTATACATGTAATATATATAACCAGAAGCGATTCAAGAAGGACAACGACAACGGCTACGCCTATATATTTAAGGTGCAGCAGGTGGAGGACATCAACTTTGACTTCATCCTTGCAGAGGCAAACCTTGAGCAGAAGCAGACTTACTTCTTCCTCGAAGCAGAAGACCAGGCGGACGGATCGACGAAGACCCGACTGGAATTCTCTATGGGCGGAAGCATCACCATCGGCTATGCTGACGAGATTCAGGGCAAGCTGGACGAGGTGAACAACAAGGTGGAGGCTGCCAAGAACCGCTCGAGCTTCGTGAAGAAGGCTCTCGACGGACTGCCGCTGAAGCTTAGCATCCCCGGCATCCACTTCACAAAGATGCGCATTGCCAACTGTTCTACGTGGGAATCAATCTACGACAAGGAGGAAACACAGAAGAAGGCACACGCAGCTCAAGCTGAAGAGCTGAGACGTTCGGCGTGGAAGACGCTTTGCGAGGAGAAGGAACGCAACCTCGGTTCTGAGGACAAGCCCATCTATTTCAACATGGGCGAATGGTCGTTGGCTTCTTTAGAGAAGAAGATAGGTCCGTTCTGCTTCGGCATTACACGTTATGACCTCGGCTATTCGGGTGGCGCGATGACGCTCGACCTCGAGGGAAAGATTGGCTTGCTGGAAGACCTCGTGGTGGCAAAGGCTGGCATTCAGTTGCAGGCAGAGGTGAAGAACCTCGACGACATCAGCAACATCTCGCTGGAATATAAGGACTGTCTGTTTAATTCCATCGAGGTTTCGTCCAACCTTCCGGGCATCACCATCTCGGGAAGAATGGACGTCATACGTCCTAACGACAAGGTGAAGGACAAGGGATATAAGGGCCATCTTAAGTTTGCGCTTCCCGGAAATCTCTTTACCTTCGACTCAAACGGCGGCTACTTCGAGCACAAGGAGGAAGGCAACAACTTCACTTGGGGCTACTTCAACATCGCTATCGGCTCGGCTGTGGGTCTGCAGATTCCGCCAATCGAGCTTAACGACATCCACGGCGGCTTCTACTTCAACTGCCGAAAGGACCCGAAGGACGCAACGAAGGCCATCGCTCAGAAGGGCGTCATCGGCGTAACAGCTGGTCTGGGCATTGCAGCGTCGGGTGGCGACAACGTCATCGGCGGCAAATTCTCGCTCACCGTGGTATACGACAAGGAGCACAAGCGCCTCACCACATTCATGCTTGACGGCAATGTGAGCGCTATGGCAGGATTGGTTAATTCGAGAGCGTCCATCGTTTATCAGAACGACGACCAGTCGAAGTATCTGCGCCTGAACGTCACGGTTGACGCCAAGGCGGACGGACTCGCCAAGAAGTATGCGGGTGAGATAACGAAGTACACTGAACAGCTTGCGGACAGCAAGATTCTGAAGCAGATGCAGGCTCTCAACGACACCATAAAGACCACTTACGACAAGCTGGGATCAATGGCTGGACTGGACAATCTCCATCAGGAACACAGCACGGAGGAGAAACACGAGAGCAAGGATGAAAACAAGAGCGAAAACAAAGATAACTTCAAGGCTACGTCAGGAGCCAAGATATCTCTCGACTTTGGACTTACATGGCGCGACAAAGGTGTGAACTTCGACAAGGTGAAGTGGCATCTCTATCTCGGCAAACCGCAGAAGAGCGAACGCTGTCAGTTCATCCTCATTGACCTTGAGGCGAAGATTGTGGAAGTGAAGATCGGAGCGGATGCCTACTTCTGTGTGGGCAACGAGCTGCCGGACAACGGCGCTCTGCCTCCTATTCCCGAAAACATACGCCAGTTCCTCACCGGTAGCCGCGGCAGCAACGGCGTTCAGTCAGCAGACGTAAGCAAGGCTGAGCGTGCCCGCGAGGAAGCCATCAGAGAGTTCCGCGCCAACGCCACGGGTGGCGTAATGCTCGGAGCAAGCGTATGGGGCTACATCAATGTGGACCTCGGCATCCTCTATGCCGACATGGGAGCCGAGGCTGGCTTCGACGTCAGCATCACACACATCGGCGACGAGGTCTACTGTGTAGGCGTGCCCGGCGCAGCAGGATGGAAGGGATGGTACGGCGAGGGACAGCTCTACGCATACCTCTATGCAAAGATGGGTCTGCGTCTGAACCTCGGATTCTGGAAGGGAAGCATCGACCTCGTGGACGCTGGCATCGGCGGCGTACTCCAGATGGGCTTGCCTAACCCGAGCTACTTCACTGGCGACCTCCGCATGAAGCTCCGTCTCTTGGGCGGTCTCATCAACTTCAACCGCCGCTTCCAGTTCACTTGCGGCAAGAAGTGTGACATCTTCTACGGCAATGCGCTTGACGACTTCCAGCTTTGGGGCGAATCGTCCATTGGCGAGGAGACAAGAAAGAACGGATGGAACCACAAGATGACCATCAGTCCTGACCTGCCCACCGACTTCACCATCACTCCGATGGCACGTCTTAACGAGCAGTATCCGCTGCTCGACCAGACTGACCTCCACAGACAGATGAAGCAGGTGGAAGCCGAGAGAGAGATTCTCGAGACCACGTCAACTCGTACGTTCCGCTTCAATCCGTCCACCAAGCAGGTTAAGCTCTACGAGTATAGCGACTCTACAATGCGCGACAGCGTGATACGTTACTATAATATAGAGTTCAATGCCACTAAGGTGACGGTACGAGGAATGCGCAGCCTCAACCCCAACCGCTTCTACAAGCTCGAGATTACGGGCCTTGCCAAGGAGCTTCGTGCGGGCACATGGCACGATCCCGAGACATACAATGTCAAGAAGGGCAAGTATGAGGAAGTGCCCTGGGAGCAGACCAAGGCGTTCTACTTCCGTACCGGCAACAGCGACGGCATGAACATTCAGGACGGAGGCGACCTCCAGTCATTTGTGGCTGTGGCTTATCCGTCGAAGTATAACGAACTGAAGTCCTCCGACCCAGTCATTGCTTATGCCACTGACGTGCAGAATCCGCTCATCGTGCTCAAGGAGAACAACGTACTGAACCGCCTCTATTCTGACGGCAGACTCAAGTGGAAGCTGAAGAAGGACGGTAAGGTGATTGAGGAGCAAGAAGTGTATGCAGGCTGGGAGAACAGAGCTTCTGCGTCATTCAAAACCAAGGTTCTGCCGGGTAACACCTACAACCTCGTGCTCGACTATGAGAAGACCAAGGTGACGAAAGAGTTTGTTGTAGCGGAGAAGACCATTAGGTTCCGAGAGAAATACTACTCTAATTACACCAACGGAGCAAGTCCTAACGGCCGCATGGCACCTAAGACTATCGGCGGCTATAAGGTGATAAAGATTATCAGCTCAAGACGCTATTTGGGATATGCCATGAATGATAATATAGGAAAGAACTTTAATGAGGGTTTCTTAAATGACAAGATAAAAAAGGACCTCCGCTTCGGACCTGCATTCCATGGTCCATATATGGATGCCAACGAGAACATCGACCTTTATGCTGACGCTATGTCGCCGCAGACAAGGAAGACAAGGGTGACCAAGTCGTCTGCCATAACGAAAGCATCGTCAGGCACTACCTCTACGTCGGGCAACACCTCATCCTCCGGTACAACACCGACAAGGCGACAGCCCACAACGCAGACTTCGCCATCCGTCAATTTAGGCACTCGCGTAATGCCCAAGTCGGAAGATTCGTCATCTTCATCGTCTACGGAAGAGGTGAAGAAGGAGGAGCAGTCCCTGACGAGAAAACCCAACGGCACATTGTCGGGAGGCATAAAGAAGACTGATGACGATGCTCTGCAGTCGGGCGTGACAGACGAAAAGACGATGTCTCCCGGCATTATATTGCCAGACAAGACCGACGACCAGGAGGCTCCTGAAGGCAAGGAATGGTATTGGGAGTTCGTATTCACCTGCTACGACAACCGCGAGACCGAAGAACCGGTGGTAGCTGCCAACATCATGGACCTCAACGTCACAACCATTGACGGCGACTGGACAACCGGCAACAACGGCCGTCCGCTCGACTATGAGTTGCCGTTCATCGGAACAAAGGTCGGTATGATACAGTATGACGGTTCGGACCTCAGCAACATCCCCGACGTGGAGATTGGATATAAGACTTCGGCAATGGAAAGACAGAAGAAGTATCCTAACACCAATACTCTCCTCGCCTACTACGATCCGTTCTACTACATCAGCTACCTTGCCAACTGGGCATTGATAGGCGGATGGAACATCGAGTCAGACCGTATACAGACTATGGTGACCACCACCACGTCGCTCACCTACAGCGACCTCGGCGGCAACTACAGCGGATTCCTCGCAGAAGGCGACGTCAACTACAACATCGTGAACGACTGGGAGAAGATTCGTCGCAACTCCATCTATCCGTCGGGAGGTTACGGTTCGAATTATCCGCTGCCGCTCATCGACAACGACCGTTACGACTACGTGAATCCTATCAGATGCCATGCCACCATTCCGACGTATCAGCCCAAGAACCCGGCAGGCGACATTCTTAAAAACATCGCCAACGTCTATTACCTTGCTGAGGACGTGGACAAGAAGATAAAGGAGAATGCCAAGGTGGTGCTCGATAAGGGAGGAACCACGTTCAAGACCAAGCGTGCCAACGCTGTGGAAGAATGGAACCTCCAGCACCTCGGAACCGACATCGTAGTGTCGCGAGAGGGTCTGAACGAGACTACGCAGATGATAAAGATTCCGTACTATCAGATGACGTTGCTATGGTGTGGCATCATTGAAAACTCCGAGTCAGGACGTAAGGTATCGCTCAACAGCATCATGAAGGGAGCAGGAAAGCGAGCCACACCGCGCCAGAGCAAGAGTCAGAGCCGAATGGTGCTCTTCACCTTCACGGGCGACAAGGGTTATCCCGAAGCTTCGTTCAAGGCTAAGGAGGCGATGAAGAACCTTAAGAAGATGATTGTCCATACTTACCGTATCGACGACTATGACGTACAGAAGAAGGAGTATACGGTATCGTACAGCAACAGTCAGCGTGACATCACCATCTACGAGCCGCTAAAGAAATTCTATTAATAGACCATAAAACGTACAGATATGAAGATAATGAAAGGACTATCAGCCGCATTCGCCGCCACCTGCGCTTTCGCCGCCATCACAGCGGTGGCGAGTGTCGGCTCACGAACCGGATATTCCTTCTATGGAGGAACACAGAACGACACCATCCCGACAGCCGGCAAGATGCTGCCGGGAGAGGTGGCGCAGGACACCACGGCTTTCAAGGGCAAGCCATACGAAGGCTCCGACATCATGCTCACGGCACGTGCCTACGGCGACCGCATCGTGCTGAGATGGGCTCCCTCCGACTATGCTGCATGGATGAGGCTCAATCTCATCGGATATAACATCTATCGTTGGGACGAGAAAAACCATTGCGACACGCTGGCGCTGGCGCTCAAGCCCAAGACGCTGGAGGAGTTCAGAGCCAAGTATGCGCCTAACGATTCGGTAGCCACCATCGGCTACGGACTAATCTACGGCGACAACCTGAAGAAGCCCACCGAGACACGTGAGGAACCGGGATCGTACGGATCGATGCTCGAGCTGTATGACGACCAGGTGACGAGCCTTGCCTTCGCCATCCTCGCTTCGGAATGGCGTCAGGACCTGGCGGAAGACATGGCTATGCGCTTCGTCGACCGCAACGTGCGCAAGGGAGCACGCTACACCTACATCATCCAGCCCGCCCGCCGCTTTAAGAACGACAATATGTTCATAAAGGGCAAGGAGGTCAGCAACGTGGAGAACAAGCCCTACATTCCCGCTCCTTACAACGTGGGACTGACGGACAGCATCACCGGACAGCTCGCCGTGACGCTCTATTGGACTGACAAGCACAACTCTTCGTTCGAGATTGAGCGCCGTGTGGCTGGCACGCAGGAATGGCGCCGCGTCAACAGCAAGCCCTACATGCCGATGTATAAGCAGGACCTCGACGACAAGGACGAGGAAGTGATGTACGTCGACAACGTACCACAGCCCGGAACCTACGAGTATCGCGTGATGGCGCACGACGCTTTCGGCGACACCACAGCACCGAGCGAGACAGTAACCGTAAAGGTGGGCGACATGAAGCCGCCCAAGGGCCCGACCATCACACTGGTGAACATCGACCGTCCCGACGAGACTGACCCCACAAAGCAGATATTCGCCACCATCACGTGGGAGAAAGACACCGTGGAAGCCGACCTCGCAGGATTCCTCCCGCTCTACTATAACGAGCGATTCACGGGCGACGACTGGAAGCCGCTCTGCGAAAAGACGCTTCCGGCGGACACCAGAGAGGTGAAGGTGGACGTCACCGGACTCTCCACCGGCATGCTCGTCATGGCGGCATACGACGAGGCTGGCAACGTGGGCTACTCGATGCCCGTGCAGCTCCGCATCAGCGACATGAAGGCTCCGGACGCTCCCGGCAATCTCCGTGCTGAGGTTTCGGCCGACGACGGCACCATCACGCTGCGCTGGGACAAGCCCGCGGACGACGACGTGGCTTACTACGAATTGGCTTACGCCAACGACACCACCCACCACTTCCTTATGCGCAACCAGGGACAGCTGAAGGACACCATGTTTGTCGACTCGGTGCAGATGACTGTCAATCAGCGATTCATCTACTATAAGGTGCGTGCAGTGGACTACAGCAACAACACCGGTGAGTTCTCGCCCATCCTGCAGGTGGAACGACCGCACATCACACCGCCTACACAGCCTCACCTCGACTCGGCTTGGGTGGACAATTCGGGCATACACATGGACTGGGTGACGGGTCTGGACGCCGATATGTACTATCATCGCATCTACCGCCGACTGGAGAACAGCAGCACGTGGGACCTCATAGCCATCGTCACGGCGGAGGACGTATTGAAGGCAAGCCCCGACGGAGTGATACACCTCACCGACAAGCCGCAGACCAACAACACGTATTACTATGAGTATATGGTAGTGTCGTTCAACCGTTCGGAGATAGCTTCCGAGCCAAGCCTCATCTTCTCGGCACGCTTCGCCGACTTCACCGAGGCAGAACTCGGCATCAAGGCAGTCGGAACCTACGACCCCGTGAAGGACGAAGCACGTCTCTCATGGGAGCACAAGGCAGTGGACGGCAAGCAGACACCTTACTATTACTGCGTCTATCGCAAGGGCAAGGACGAGGCAGACTACACCTTCCTCTGCTCCACAGAGCCGGACATGCCGCTCCATACCGACCAGCTCCTTTCACCGGGCGAGTCAGCCAGCTATTACGTCGTGGTGCGCTTCACGGACGGAAGACGCAGCCAGCCTTCCAACAAGGTGACGATAACGGCTCCGGCGAAAGCCCCCTCTAAGGCGAAATAAGTAAACATCACAGAAAAAATCACAGGCAACATCCATCCGAAATGAAAAAGACAAGACTATTCATAACCAAGCTTCTGTCGCCACGGGGTGTCAGGACGCGTATGTGGCAACTCCTTACATGTTGCCTGTTGGCAGCCATGCCGCTGCTCACTTCCTGCGGCGAACTATTCGACGTGGACGAGGCGGGCGAGACAACGTCAGCGACGATGAAGATGGACCGCGACACCGTCTTCATTATGCCTGGCGACTCGCTGCGTCTGACCGTCACCTTCTCGCCGCCAGAGGTGAAGGACAAGGGCGTGATGTGGCTCATCGACCAGCCCGAAATAGCACGTCTTTGCGTTGACACACTCGTGGCGCAGCAGCCCGGCACCGCCTACGTCACGGCGATGTCGTCAGCCACTATGCGTCTGGACACCTGCGTGGTGACCGTAATGACCCCGTGGACAGTTGACCGTAACAAGTACTTCTTCGACACCGTCGTCTACGCCGACATCAGCGTAGCTGGCAGACAGCTCGGCGACGACATTGCCGTGGCTGCCTTCGTGGACGACGAGCTGCGAGGCATAGCCGAACTGAAGGAGGCAAAGGGCAAGCCTTACGCCGTCATCCGCGTGTACGGTCCGGTGAGCGCCTCTGACGAGGACATCATCACCTTCAAGTGCTACGACCGGCGGGAGGTGCGCCTACGCACCTTCGACGTGCAACTGCCCTTCGACGGCGAGACGCACGGCACGCTCTCCAAGCTGATAACCTTACACCTCGACTGACGTTTAAAGGAGTTACGAATCTATAAAACCCGACAACTATGAAAAAGATATTCTTACTGATCCTCACCGCCCTGGCTTTCGCCTCCTGCACGCTCTACATGGACGAGCCGGAAGACGATAAGAAGGGCAAGGACGACAATATAGAGAACGGCGACGGCTTCAGCGCGCCACGTACAGACGTGACCGCTGACGGCACCACCACCTACCAGTTTAACCCCACCACAAAAGTCTTCGACGAAACAAACTCTCAGTACGTCCTCAATGCCGAAGACTCTGTGGTGTGGCTTTCCACCTCAACACCCTACGAGATGATACCACAGGTAGGAGACGCCATCTATTCCACATTCTCAGAGAAGTTTCCAAACGCAATGATGGGAAAAGTGGTGTCTGTTACGAAGGAGAACGGTATGATAAAGTGTGTGTGTACAGACACCACATTAGGTCATGTATACAAGAAGCTGGACATACATGCCAGCATTAATGTAGCAGACTATATGGATCCTTCCATAGCGGACAAGTCGTTGGCTGAGAAGCGAAGATATGCCATGCAGAGGACGAGGGATGAAGGTATCGGTGAACCAGAAAAGACGGAATTCTCTTTAGATTTAAATGCTAATAAGGATCTAAAGTCATATAAATTTTTGACTGGATCCTTGACAGGCTTTTTTAATTTTAAATACTTGTCGTTGAAATATAGAAAGATTGACTTTGACTTAAGTCTTGAAAAAGAACAAGTCAGATTCATCTTTACTGATTCAACCGTAACCACCAAAAGATTTAAGGTAGGTGGTACAGCATCATTACAGGCAGATATAATGTCAACCGCCGAATCGTCGTTGCTCCCAATCACAAAGAAACTCGAAATACCTATCGGTTCTTCCCCTGTAGTAGTGGGTTTTGATCCTTCACTTTCTGTTTCTGTATCAGGAACAGCCGAAGCAATTGGTGTAAATCGTGAAACGTCAGTACAAAAGATGGGTATAGAAAAAACCGCCAACAGTTCGAAACCTAAAATCATCAACTCCAAATATTCCAAATCACAAATGGAGTCGGGTAATGATATTAACGGCAATCTTACCATAAATGCAGACCTGACTCTTGAATTATATGTTGCTGTAAAGGGATTGGACAAGTTCTTCAGACTGTATGGTTCAGGAACAACCGGACCTCAACTTAAATTAAGTGCCGATACAGATATTAATGATATGGGAGTACTTATAAACAACCCACCTACTATAGAAGCAGGATGGAATCTGAGTTTTGATATTGGTGCAAGGTTCCAGCTCTTGAAGGAAAAGCCGATATGGAACTTCAAAGGCACGATATTCGAAGGATACTGGCCAGTCAAAACATTCTACTTGTCGCCAAGAATAACGTCTATGGCTATAATTCCTCTCGACTATATTTCAGATATGAATGTAACCAAGAGGCGTTATGTTGCCAGAGTATGGTTCACCGAGACACCAAAGACCTTCAATCCGTTTGTGATAATATATAATTCAGATGCAGAATTGGTGATGAACGATTATTTGAAGAAAAAGAGCAAGAACAGTTGGGAGACAGAATTTGAGATAGACAACAAGAAGAACAAGACGTTCTACGCCATGGTTGGCTACGATGACGATTCCAAACGTGCGATTTATTCGGACAAGACACCATTCGGAGTGCGGACTATAATGGAACTGAGCAATTGCCGTCAGGCATGTTCGTATACAGATTTCGACAATCCGAAGAGACCGGTAGGTTATGAAATCAGAGGTGAATTGTATGCAAGCGGAAAGAGCACCGTTACGCAATGGGGCATGCGTTTCGAACTGCATAGACCCGATGGAACATTTGCTGCATCCTCAAAACCAGTATTCTTTGAATTGAGAGACGGCAAGAAGAAGTGGGGACTCAGACTCAACTCAAGAAAGCCTGAGAAATATATCATAAGAATCGTCCCAATTTATAAAACCGGATATGGTAAGAAAGATAAGTTTACGGCTATGGAAGATAAGGCTATGGAAGTGACGCTTGATCCAGAGTTCGGAGAATGCAAGGAACCGACATCGGAGGATCCCAATATCTACTTCGATCTTTTGCAGACGAAGTAAGGTAAACATAATATTGGAGGCTTTGCAGTAAATATAGCTGTTTTCTTGCCGTTATCGGCAAGAAAACAGCTATATTTGCATATTATTACTCACTTTTTATGCCGATAACGTATGGAATATATATCAACAAAAGAATATGCAGACTTGCATGGGATGTCAGAAAGGACCGTGCGCAACTATTGTGTGCAGGGAAAGATATCGGGTGCTCAACTGATAGGAAAGACATGGAGTGTTCCTGCGAATGCTCCATTGCCACAAAGAAAGAATGCAAGGAATAGTGTTTCGCCGCTTCTTCAGTCATTAAGAGAACAAAAAGAAGGAAGGATGAAGGGCGGCATCTATCATCGTATACAGATAGATATGACCTATAACTCTAATCATATTGAGGGCAGCCGACTCACAAAGGAACAGACCAGGTATATTTTCGAAACCAATACCATAGGAATTACTGACGAAGCGGTAAAAGTGGATGATATTATTGAAACCACAAACCATTTCAAGTGCATCGACTTTATAATTGACAAGGCAAAAGAACCGTTGACGGAAGCTATGATTAAACAAATGCACGCTTTGTTGAAGGCTGGCACGTCAGATGCCTCAAAGTCATGGTTTGCCGTAGGCGAATACAAACGATATCCTAATGAGGTGGGTGGCATTGAGACGACAGATCCTAAGTTGGTAGGCAAGGCCATCCGCGAATTGCTTAGGGATTATAAGAACAAGAAGGTGATAGCTTTCGAGGATATTCTTGACTTCCACCATCGTTTCGAAACCATCCATCCATTTCAGGACGGCAACGGACGAGTGGGGCGACTGATAATGTTCAAGGAATGTCTCAATCACGCCATTGTGCCTTTCATCATAACCGACCCCGGCTATCTGACCGACACATGCCTAACGGCGCAAGACCATTTCAAGATGTTGCTCGATTACTTCAAGATTAAGTATTAAAGCACCCAAACCGTAAGACAATGCAAATATCGTACAAGAGAGTAAAAACCTGTTACAAAATAAAAATTGATTCTAGAGTTATGGATTGCTGTTTTTATGGTGTAATTCTGTGCAAACAGCACCAATACTTAACAATAGCGCCACTTTTACAGTCCAAAAGTGGCACTATTAGAGTGTAAAAGTGGCGCTATTGCATGATAAAAGTGCCACTATTGTAGTGTAAAAGTGGCGCTATTGCACCCTATTATGCTTGTTTATATCCCTTATTCATTGCACACTTCTTCCCTCAGTCAGCATAATCAGCTGTGCGTAAACAAGTTATCGCCGCACGCTCAAAACTCAAAAATTTCGCACTAAAGATTTTGTTGTGCGCTCAACTCATAGTATTGAGCGTTAGAAATGCAAATATTGTCTGGCAAACTAACCGATAAACAGGAATTTATCGGTGCGTTGAACCGAATATTGAATTACAGCAGACGAGGCAAACATAGGAGGCTATGGCGTCCCGCCGTAGCCCCGCAGCCTCCCATAGCAGAAACGCCAATCAGCTTATTATTGATTAACTGTTCGTGGGTGCGGGGCTACGGCGAGACGCCATAGCCTCCTACAGTTTGTAACGCCTCCTATTCAAATATTCGTCAATTCGCTTTAATTCGTTGTTACCGCGTCCGAGCGATATATATTCCTTCGTTGTTTGTATTACAATAAGCTGCAACACAAACCCCTCCTAATATACAAACAAGTCGTCCAGAGTAAGTGAAGCCGTGAAGATGTCTGAGTATTCGTTCCTTACAAGTTCCGTACAGCCTATATAAGTCAAGTGGAATGTCAATGCAGGGAATTTCTTCTCCATTGTCTGCATGCGGGCACTCAGCACTTGTGCATACTGCTTAGTAAGCACGAAAGGCGATCTGTAGAACTTCATCTCGCATACATTCACCACGTCATCGGCACGTTCTATGAGAAGGTCTATCTGCATACCCTCCGTTTCTTCGCCACCTTTCACCACCCAAGCAGATTGCTGTGAAGAAACACCAGCAATATTAAGAGAATACTTGATTTGGGCAATATGTTGCAGGCACACCTCCTCAAAGGCTATGCCACGCCATGAGGCGACGTCGCTCTCCTTGAGATGTCGCTGCCAATAATCCTCCTGCCCTATCTTCTTCCCTTCCTTGAAATGAAGCCAGAACCAACAGAACGAGTCAATCAACTTGTAGTGTTCTTCGCGCTTGGACATTCCGAACGGCACGTACTTCACAACGAAATCGCTACCAATCAGAGCCTTCAACATTTTAGAGAAGTCACCATTAGGATTAAGTCCTGTCTTTTCGGCTATCTCCTTACGAGTGAATCCGGAATGCCGGGAGCCTAACAAGCGAACAATACGCATGCAGTCTTCAGCATTGTCGAAAACAGAATTGAAGAGTCGCTCAAACTCATCCCCCAACTTGGCATTACGAGCAAAGAACAGAGCATCAATGTTCTGCGCCAAACTGTATGAAGGATTGAAGAAATTCATGTAGAAAGGTATTCCGCCCATGATCATATAAGCCTGCGTGGTATTATAACGAGACATCTTTATGCCACGGCTAAGATAAAAATCTTCGCATTCCTTCAATGTAAACGGCGACAGCTTGATTTCTCCAGTCAGGCGTCCGTACAGCCCACCCTTATTGCTGATAAGATTGTCGAGCATCCAAGAGGTAGCCGAACCGCAAACTATTAGCAACAGATTATGGCGCATATTGCCCCAACCGTTCCAGAAAGCTTCCAATGCCGTAAGAAAACCGGAACGAGCAGTATCCATCCACGGCAATTCATCTATGAAAACCACTTGACGTGCTCCGTTGTCGCATGTTTCCAGGAAACGCTCAAGCAAGAAGAAAGCCTCCATCCATGACTTGGGTTGAGCTATGTCTTCCATGCCTTGGCGAAGAAGAGAGAAGTAGAAATTCTGTAATTGGTCTCTAAGGGTTATCTTACGGCGCCGGTCATAAGGCGACAATCCTGTATGATGAAACACCATGTTGTCATGAAACACCTCATCTATCAGGAATGTCTTACCGACACGACGGCGACCATATACGGCAACAAACTCAGCCCTACCACTCTCGTAGTAACGCCTCAATTCAGCAATCTCCCTTTTTCTACCAATTATTTCACACATAATTCTTCTTGTTGTTTACATCGCAAATTTACAAGAAAATCACAAAACAACGAAGGAAAACGATGTTTATTTCGCTACGAACGCTCAAAAAACGGTTTCGTAGCGGAATAAGCAATATCTTGCTGTACGTGGCTGCGTGGCTACGGCGAGACGCCATAGCCTCCTAAGTTTGTCCCATAGCATACAGTCAACAAAAATCTGTCTTCATGTCTTCCTGTCTGAAAAATCATGTCTTCATGTCTTCATGTCTGAAAAATCATGTCTTCTTGTCTAAAAATCCCGTCTGCATGTCTTATTTTTTTCTGCTTTTACACAATAATTATATTACATAAGCGTTATACATACGTGTTTAAACGCAAGATAATTATAATATTCGGGCTTACGCTTGTCTCGCTTTTGAGCCATGCGCAGTACGACGTGTCCTTCAGTCATTACTTCGACATGGAACCGTCGTTTAATGCTGCGTCCGTAGGCAAACAGCCCAAGCTGAACGTTTCGGCAGCTTATGCCATCGACCTTGCCGGATTCAAGCATAACCCGCAGACCATGTATGCGGGCGCCGACATGCCCTTTATGTTCCTCAAGACCACGCACGGAGCCGGACTTCAGTTTATGAACGACAAGATTGGTCTGTTCACGCACCAGCGACTCGACCTGCAGTACGCCGTCAAGATGAAGCTATTCGGCGGTCAGCTCTCCACCGGCGTCTCGGCAGGAATGCTCAGCGAGAGCTTTGACGGTTCGAAGCTCGACCTCGAGGACTCCAGCGACCCCGCATTCACCTCGTCAAAGGTGGACGGCAACGCGCTCGACCTCGCCGTCGGACTCTATTACACCCACCGCAACTGGTATGCCGGAATCTCCGCACAGCACATCAATTCGCCCCTCGTCCATCTCGGCGAGACCAACGAGCTGAAGGTGGACGCCACCTATTATTTGACCGGCGGATGCAATATTAAGCTGAGAAGTCCGTTTCTTACAATAAAGCCGTCCTTCCTTGTGCGCACGGACGGAGTGGCATATCGCGGCGACATCACCACACGCCTCGTCTATACGCATGAGAAGAAGATGATGTACGTGGGAGCGGGATATTCGCCCACCAACTCCGTTACGGTGCTCGTCGGAGGAAACGTACACGGCATCGTGATGGGCTATTCCTACGAGATGTATACCTCCGCCATCAATCCCGGCAACGGCAGCCACGAACTCTTCATCGGCTACCAGATGGACCTCAACCTTCAGAAGAAGGGAAAGAATCTCCACAAGAGCGTACGCATACTATAAGAGACTGACATACAGGCAATAACACTAAGAAAGAAAATCATATAAACATAGATGAAAACAAGAAAAAGCATACTCCTACTTTGTGTCGTGGCATTCTCCATGATACTGACTGGCTGCTTCGGCAGCAAAGCCTCCTCGTCTGCAGGACGCGGCGGCGAAGTGGTCGGCGTGGGCGGACGTTCCTTCGCCGAACCGGCTCCCTACGGCATGGTGAAGGTCGCAAGAGGCTACCTGCGTATGGGACTTGAGAAGCAGGACTCGCTCTGGGGAAAGCAGACACCCGTGAAGGACGTCTCTGTGGACGGATTCTGGATGGACGAGACAGAGGTGACCAACTCAAAATACAAGCAGTTCGTGATGTGGGTGCGTGACAGCATCATCCGCACACGACTCGCTGACCCGCAGTATGGCGGCGACGAGACATACATGATAACCGAGGACAAGAACGGCGACCCCGTCACGCCGCACCTCAACTGGAAGAAGCCGCTGCCACGCAAGCCCAACGAGGACGAGCAGCGTGCCATCGAAAGCGTATATACACGCAACCCCATCACCGGCGAGAAGATGCTCGACTATCGTCAGCTCAACTATCGCTATGAGGTGTATGACTATACGGCTGCTGCCCTGCGCCGCAACCGCCTCAATCCCGAGGAGCGCAATCTCAACACCGACGTAAAGGTAAATCCTGACGAGGTGGTGATGATATCGAAGGACACGGCTTACATCGACGACGAGGGACGCATCGTACGCGAGACAGTCAATCGTCAGCTCTCCGGTCCGTGGGACTTCCTCAACACATATATAGTAAATGTATATCCTGATACGACGTGCTGGGTGAACGATTTCCAGAACGCCGAGAACGAGACATACCTGCGCAACTACTTCTCTAATCCCGCTTATAACGACTATCCCGTCGTGGGCGTGACATGGGAGCAGGCCAATGCCTTCTGTGCATGGCGCACCGACTATCTGCTCAAGGGCCTTGGCCCCGAGGCACGCTTCGTACAGCGTTATCGTCTGCCGACCGAGGCGGAATGGGAGTATGCTGCACGCGGAAAGGGTGGCAACGAGTTTCCGTGGGAAGACAAGAGCGTGAAGAGCGGCGACGGTTGCTTCTTCGCCAACTTCAAGCCCGACCGTGGCAACTACACCAAGGACGGCAACCTCATCACGTCGAAGGTGGGAATATATAACGCCAACTCTAACGGACTGTTCGATATGGCTGGCAACGTGGCAGAGTGGACCAGCACCGTATTCACCGAAGCCGGTGTGGAGGCGATGAACGACCTCAACCCGACGCTCTCCTATAACGCAGCCAAGGAAGACCCCTATCGTCTGAAGAAGAAGAGCGTGCGCGGAGGATCGTGGAAAGACCCCGAGTCGTTCATCCGTGCGGCATGGCGAACATGGGAATATCAGAACCAGCCCCGCTGCTACATCGGCTTCCGCTGCGTACGCAGTCTTGCAAGCACGTCCAGCGTGAAGGGTAAGCACAAGAGCAAGAAGAAGTAAAAAATCCTAAATAAACTCTAAACACCAAAGATCATGACAGTATATAGCAAATTCAACATAGTCTACCATCTCCAGAAATGGATGGACAGTGTCCCCGGACAGACCTTCCTCAACTATGCGTATAGCTGGGGCGCCTCTGTCGTTATCCTCGGTACGCTCTTCAAGCTGACTCACCTTCCGGGAGCCAACATCATGCTTTTCGCAGGTATGGGCACTGAGGTGTTTGTGTTCTTCCTTTCAGCCTTCGACCGCCCCTTCGACAAGACGCAGGACGGCAAGGAACTCCCCACTCATATCGACGACGAGGAGATAGACAATGAAGAGGCAGAAGTGGAGGCAGCTTACGAGGCTGGCAGAAACGGAGAGTCGCCCGCTGAGGCAGCTGCCCACGTGGGTGCAGCCGTAGGTGGTGGCGGAACCATCATCATCGGTGGCGGAAACATTCAGGGTGGAGCCGTGCAGGGTGGCGTGTTCCAGGGTGGAGCCGCTGTTCAGAGTGGCGTAGCCGGAGCTGGCGTAGCAGCCGGTCAGGATGCAGCAGCCGTGAACGTGGCAGCCGCAGCAGCCGACTTTGCCGCCAACCGTGAGGTGGCTGTGCAGCTGGCAGACGCCCAGGCAAGCTACCTGGAGCAGCTCAAGAACCTCACCGAGACCCTTCAGAAGGTATCGGAGCAGAGCGTCCGCCTCACACGCGACAGCGAGGAGATGGAGAATCTCAACCGTACGCTTACCGGCATCTGCAAGGTTTACGAGATGCAGCTTAAGGGAGCCAGCCAGCAGATTGGCACCATCGACCAGATTAACGAGCAGAGCCGCCACATGGCACAGCAGATTGAACAGCTCAACTCTATATACGCCCGCATGATTGAAGCCATGACTGTGAACATGAACCTCAATCAGAAGTAAAGAAAAAGGAGCAGACAAAGAATATGGCAATAAAGAAGAGAACCATATCACCCCGCCAGAAGATGATCAACCTCATGTACGTGGTGCTCATGGCTATGCTGGCGTTGAACATCTCGTCAGAGGTGCTCAACGGATTCTCCATCGTGGAGGAAAGCCTCAACCGCACCACTGCAAACTCTTCCAAGGAGAACGAGGTGCTCTATGGCAACTTCGCGGAGCAGATGAAGGCCAACCCGCAGAAGGTGAAGGAGTGGTTTGAGAAGGCCACGGCGGTGAAGCGCATGAGTGATTCGCTCTACAACTTCGCACAGAGCCTCAAGGAACAGATAGTCATTGAGGCGGACGGCAAGGACGGCAACATCTACGACATAAAGAACAAGGACAACCTTGAGGCGGCAAGCCACGTGATGCTCGCTCCCGGAACAGGTCAGGGCAAGCGTCTTTACAACGCCATCAACTCTTTCCGTCAGCGCATCCTAAGCATGGTGACTGACCCGCATCAGCGCTCCATCATAGAGAGCAACCTTACCACCAAGCTGCCAAAGAACGCTCATACGATGGGCAAGAACTGGCAGGAATACATGTTTGAGGACATGCCGGTGGCTGGTGCCGTGACGCTTCTCTCAAAGCTTCAGAGCGACGTGCGCTACGCTGAAGGCGAAGTGCTCCACACTCTTGTTGCCAACATCGACATGAAGGACATCCGCGTCAACAAGCTCAGCGCCTTCGTCATCCCCGAATCGAAGACCGTCATAAGCGGCGACCAGTTCTCGGCACAGATTGTCATGGCGGCTGTAGACACCACACAGCAGCCCGAAATCTACGTCGGCGGACAGCGCATCAGCAACGGACTCTATCGCTTCACGGCTGGAGCGGTGGGCGAGCATTCCTTCGGAGGCTACATCACCATGCGTGACGGTAGCGGCAATGTCATCCGTCGCGACTTCACACAGAAATACACCGTAGTGGCACCGAGCGCCACCGTTTCGGCAGACCTCATGAACGTGCTCTATGCAGGATATGACAACCCCATCAGCGTCAGCATTCCGGGCGTGCCTCTCAGCGCCGTGTCGGCTTCAATGTCGGGCGGTTCGTTCCGCAGCATCGGCATGGGACGCTACATAGCACGTCCTTCAGCCGTGGGCAGCGACGTCACCATCAGCGTGGCAAGCAACGACAACGGCAAGTCACGTCAGATGGGCAAGTTCACGTTCCACGTACGTAAGTTGCCCGATCCGGCTGCTTACCTCAGCATCGGCACCGACCGCTTCCGTGGCGGCGGACTGGCAAAGGCTTCGCTTATGGGCGCTCACGGCATCAAGGCTGCCATCGACGACGGCATCCTTGACATCGAATTCAAGGTAACCAGTTTCGAGACCGTCTTCTTCGACAATATGGGTAACGCCGTTCCGATGGCGTCAGCAGGCGCTTCCTTCTCAGAACGTCAGCGCGAAACCTTCCGCAAGCTGTCGCGTGGCAAGCGCTTCTACATCTCGCGCATCACGGCAGTGGGACCCGACGGCATCACAAGAAAGCTGAACGGATCGATGGAAGTGATAGTCAAGTAAGTAAATACATAATACAGCACAACCAAATACTGAAAAATGAAGAAAGTAATAATGATACTGCTTGCAGCCTTCTTCGCTTCGGAGATGGCGACAGCCCAGCCGGCGGCACGCCGTCGTGAGCAGGCACAGCAGAAGCAGCAGAGCGACCAGGGTCTGAGCGTACGCGCCCAGATATCCTTCCCCACGCAGAAAGCGATGGACGAGGACGTGACGTGGCGCCGCGATATCTATCGTGAGATAAACCTCACCGAGGACGCCAACGCCGGTCTCTACTATCCCGTGGAGCCGGTCGGCTCGCAGATGAACCTCTTCACCTACATCTTCAAGCTGGTGATGCGCCGCGCCATCACGGCTTATGAGTATCGTCTGGACGGCAATGAGGTGTTTGATGATGCCTCGAAGGTGAACCTCAAGTCGCTTCTCGACAACTATCACATCTTCTATGAGCGCACCGACCGTGGCATCCGCATCGATGACAGCGACATTCCGTCGCGCGAAGTGATGGCATACTACGTGAAGGAGTCGGCTTATTACGACGACCGCAACTCTGCTTTCCACACGAAGGTGCTGGCTCTGTGCCCAATCCTGAAGCGTGAGGACGACTTCGGTGATGCCGCTACAAGCTATCCGCTCTTCTGGGTGAAGTATGACGATCTGGCTCCGTTCCTCACCAAGCAGACCATTATGACCTCCAATCTCAACAATGCCGCCACTATGTCCATGGACGACTTCTTCACGAAGAACATGTACAAGGGCAAGATATACAAGACCACTAACATGCTGGGCAAGACACTCGCACAGTATTGTCCCACGGATTCTGCCATGAAGAAGGAGCAGAAGCGCATCGAGGGCGAGCTGCAGGCGTTCGAACAGAACGTATGGGGCAAGCCCGAACCGAAGGACTCGCTGGACAGCATCGCAGCCGTGGACAAGAAAGCAGCCAAGGCATTGAAGAAGAAAAACCGCCGCGCCGGTGGCAGCACCACTAAGAGAACAAAGGTGAAGAAACAGCGTCCCGCATCATCGTCGTCTTCGTCATCGTCAGGTTCGGCACGTGTTACGGTTCGCAGACAAAGACATTAAAGCAAGGCGTAGGAGCTCACAGCTCCTACATTTGCCATTAAGTTATATTTATTAACTAACAACAAAAAAGGTATGAAGAAATTATTTACAGCAGCTATCGTTGCCCTTTCAATGATGTTCGGCGCCAATAACGCTCAGGCGCAGGTGCAGTTCGGTATCAAGGGTGGTCTTAACGTAACAAGCATGAGCCTTGACAAGGACAAGCTCCTCGACACAGAGAATCAGGCAGGCTTCTTCATCGGTCCGACAGTGAAGTTCACTCTTCCCATAGTAGGACTCGGCATTGACGCCTCTGCACTCTATGACCAGCGCGAGGCAAAGATCAAGGGTGACATCAATGGCAATAAGGTTGAGACATCATCAAAGCTCAAGACTCAGGCCATCAACATTCCTATCAACGTACGTTACGGCGTAGGTCTTGGCAGCGTTGCCAACGTGTTCCTCTTTGCAGGTCCTCAGTTCGGCTTCAACGTAGGCGACAAGAACCAGTCGCTCCTCAAGGACGCAGCAGAATGGAAGCTCAAGTCATCCAACTTCAGCGTCAACGTTGGTCTCGGCTTCACCGTCCTCAGCCACCTTCAGGTGTCAGCTAACTATAACATCGCTTGCGGCAAGACCGGCGACGTAACCGTTTCAGACGCAGCAAACACAGCTCTCCAGGATGTGCTCGGCAAGAACGGCAAGGCCAATGCTTGGCAGGTAGGCTTGGCTTATTACTTCTAAAGAGTTATTCACTCAACATAATAGCGGGGGCGTAAACCTCCGCTATTTTATTTTTATCATACAATTACTGTCCGCAAGTATAAATCCGAACCATTAAATTCCCGTCTATACCAATTTTATTAGTCCATATTAGTTCTTATATCATTATTTTAACGTACCTTTGTCAACGTAAAAGAATGGTATATATTTATGAGCAAGAAGGTTTATTTATTTGATTTCGACGGAACAGTTACTTCCGCCGACACATTACTCCGTTTCATACGATTTGCGTGTGGAACGTGGCGCTTTCTGCTCGGATTTTTTCTTCATTCCCCGATGATTATCGCGATGAAGCTAAAACTCTGTGATAACGGAATGACGAAGCAGAAAGTCTTCTCGTGGTTCTTCCGCGGGATGAACATTGATGTCTTTGACAATCTCTGCAAGCGTTTTGCAACAGAAAACTTCAACTTAATGCGCCCTAAAGCCACCGACTTGCTCAACCGGCTCTTCCGCGACGGCGAGGATATCGTCATCGTCAGCGCCAGTTTGGTCAACTGGGTTAGCCCCTTCTTCACCCATATCCAACGCGACAGCAAGTCTAACTTCCACGTTCTCGGCACTATTCCGGAGGTAAAGGACGGTGTGATAACCGGACGCTTCCTTACATACAACTGCTACGGAGCAGAGAAGGTGCATTGCATACGCCGACTCTATCCAGACCGTGACAACTATCATTTCATTGCCTTCGGTGACAGTAACGGCGACAAGCAGATGCTTGCCTTCGCAGACGAAAGCTACTATCGCATATTCTGATGTCCGCCAAACAAGGACAACCCCAAACCATCATACTTCCTCCGCATGACTCATAACGATATACTGACACCCCAGCAACGCGAACGCCTCGGCGAGGTGGTACGCTTTGGCTTAGTCGGTGTTGCAGCCACCCTTCTTCAATATGCCATCTATTGGGTGCTGCTCCACTGGCTCTCGCCAAGCGTGGCGTTGACAATAGGCTACATCATAAGCTTCTTCTTTAATTTCTGGGCGTCCACCCGCTTCACGTTCCGCGTGAAGGCATCGGCAAAACGAGGCGCAGGATTCGCCCTATCGCACGTCGTCAACTACGTCTTGCAGCTCGCAACGCTCAACTTCTTCATCTGGGTCGGCGTCAACGAGAAGTGGGCACCCATCCCGATGTTCAGCATCTGCGTACCCGTCAACTTCCTTCTCGTAAGGTTCTTCCTGAAGAGATAACGGCGTGAAGAATCGCCACCCCCTATTTTTTATACCATCATTCACACCATATTAATCCGTATGCCAGCAAACAATAAATTATCAGAAATATTCCGTTCGCTCTCCAGCGTCTTCCGTTCGCTCTTCCGCATAAAGCGTGAGGAACGATGTCTCGCGTCTTTCCTCATCATAGTGTTCCTTGCTCTCGACACCTTAGTGATATGCAAGTATTACGACGTATTCACACCGCAGACCCGACATTACTGGCATCTCTTCATATCGAAGTTCCACATATCCGGCTTCGACCCCATCACGTACAGCGTGGTGTCTGACTGGACAGCAGGATATAACGTCTATCGTCATCCCTTGCTGGCGTTCTTCATGTATGTGCCATACCTTATCAATCAGGCGCTGATGTGTATTACGGGCATCAACTGCGCCATATTCATCGTCTCCGCCATCCAGACGTTCTGCGCTTTCTATGCCTCAATGTTCCTCTATCGCATCTTCCGCGAGGTAGTCGGCGTCAGCCGAACCGACTCATCCCTGCTCACCATATTCTTCTTCGGCTTCTCCTTCGTGATGCTCTCGGCGATGGTGCCCGACCATTTCATCATCTCCATGATGCTCCTTCTGCTTGCCCTTTATGTCTCAGGCAAGCTGATACAGAAGCGACGCAGCCTCACCATCTGGCAGTCTGCGCTCTACTTCTTCCTTACCGCAGGCACATCGCTCAACAACGGACTGAAGATTTACCTATCCATGCTCTTCGTCAACGGCAAGCGAATCTTCCGACCGAAATATCTTTTCTTCGCCATTCTCCTTCCTGCCGCACTCACCTGGGGAGCGGCACGCATGAGTTATGACCACATCGTCTGGCCCCGCGACGTGGCTGCAAAGGCTGCACGTGCCAAGGCGAAGGCTGCGAAGCAGAAGAAACAGGAGGAGGAAAAGCTCCGCAAACAGCACGACGACTCGGTGCGCATAGCCTCTTTCACAGCTTATCAGCTCGACTCGCTCTCTGCCGACTCTGCCCGACGCGACTCCATTGCCAAGGCAAAGCCGAAGCCGGTACGCCACCGCAAGAACGGCAAACCCATCAGCAACGGCGAGTTCCTCAGCTGGACTGATGTCACCACCTCGCGTACGGAATCGGTGGTGGAGAACCTTTTCGGCGAAGGAATACAGCTGCATGAAGACCATTTGCTTGGCGACGTGCTCAAGTCGCGCCCCATGATAGTCAGCTATCGCCACGCCTTCAACTACATCATCGAAGCCGTCATTGTCCTGCTCTTCATCGCAGGCATCTGGTGCGGACGCCGCTCAAGGTTTATGTGGCTGGCAATGTCTTACTTCGCCCTCGACATGGCGCTGCACGTAGGACTCGGTTTCGGCATCAACGAAGTGTATATAATGTCCGCACACTGGATATACGTAATGCCGATAACCATGGCTTACCTCATGAAAGCAATGGCAGGACGCCGCCGTCAGGCACTCGCGCTGAAGACCCTCGTGGCTCTGCTTGCGGCATATCTGTGGATATGGAACGTCAGTCTCATCGTCCGCTATCTCTATTTCACCTGATAAACCCATCTATACATTATGTTAGGACTACGTAAAGAGGAGCGGTCACTCGCCATAACAGCCGCCGTCGTCTTCACCATACTGAACGGTCTGCTCATCTATTGTCATTTCGACTCGTTCACACGCGGCGCACGTGTAGGGTTCTGGTCTGTGTTTTACAACCATCTCTGCATGTCGGGCTATGACGTCTTCTCGCTGATATTCATATCGTGCATGAGACTTCACTGGAACGCTCTGCGCCATCCGCTCTTCGTGGCTGTGCTCCTGCCGCTGTACTGGATAAACCATTGGCTGATGCCGCAGACCGAATTCAATTTCGCCGTCTTCCTCATGGCGGCGCTTCTCATAGCCGCAGGCGTTTGGGGAGCCGTATTACTCCATCGCATTCTGCGCGACATCGTAGGGGTGAAGCTCGGCGATGCCACGCTGCTCACAGCCCTCTTCTACGGCTTCGCCCATGTGATGACAGCCGCCATCGTGCCCGACCACTTCGCACTTTCGCTGCCCCTGCTGCTCCTCGCCCTCCTCATGACGGGCAGTCACCTGCAGCGCGGCACCCGCTTCACATGGCTGCAGCAGGCTCTGCTGTTCTTCCTTACAGCCGGCGTGACGCTCACCAACGGCGTAAAGATAGCTCTGGCGGCATGGATGGTGAACGGCAAGAAGGTCTTTTCGTGGAAGAGCATCCTGTCTTTCGTTGTGCCCACGCTGATGCTCGGTGCCGTCTTCGTATGGCAGCAGGAGGCCATCATCAAGCCGCAGGAGCAGCGCATCAAGCACATTGAGGCTGCCGTGGCAAAGAAAGACCCTGCCCGCATAGAACGACTGAAGACGCATGACGCCTTTGTCAAGAAGCAGAACGGCGAGGCACTCACCAAGGACGTGCCCCTGCTGGAATGGAGCGACATGACCACATCGCGCACACGCTCCGTCGTGGATAACCTCTTCGGCGAGTCATTGCAGTTACATAAGGACCATCTCATGGAGGACGTACAGCAGACACGCCCCGTCTTCGTCAGCTACGGGTCGACGATAAGCTACGTAGTGGAGGCATTGATTGTTCTGCTCCTCGTCGCAGGAGCATGGGTGGCACGCCGCCAGCGCTTCTTCCTCATCGTCGCCACGTGGTTCGGCTTTGACATGCTTATGCACCTCGGCTTCGGTTTCGGCATCAACGAGGTATACATAATGACAGCCCATTGGGCATTCATCATCCCCATCGCCGCAGCTTACCTGCTCCGCCAACGTCAGGACGCATGGCTCCGCTTTGCCGTCGCCGCCCTCACAATATGGCTGTGGGCATACAACGGCACGGTGTTGGTGGGTTATCTTCTAACCATCTAAAACTATACAGACTTATGAGAATTTTCCATCTTATCACCCATTTCGATCTTGGTGGCGCCGAACGTGTGGCTGCCAACATCGCCATGTCGAAGACGCCCGACATGGAATATCATATTGTAGAGATAATGCGTGGCAAATCTCTTTACACCAATAAGTTCATAACCGAGATGAAGCAAGCCGGCGTAGTGTGTCATCGCTCCTTAATGCCCGACGTCAATTTCCACTTCATCTTCCAGCGCATAGCTGCCATTCTCTTCCCCCTGCGCATGCTCTACATCATGCTGCGCTGGCATCCCGACGTCATACACGTCCACACGGAGACACCCGACATGTGTATTTACGCCTTCTCGCGCTTCTTCCCCTTCCTCCTTCGCCGCACACGCATCGTCCGCACCATCCACAACACTCGTCTCTGGAGCGGTCTGCCGTCCATCGCCTCGCTCATAGAGCCATACTTCATTCGCCATAACGCCAACATCGGCATTTCCGATTCGGTATGCCAGTCGTATAAGCAACGCTTCGGAGCCGACGCGCCAATCATCCACAACGGCGTGAGCGTAATAAAGCAGCAGATTTATCCGCGCCTTGTCCACAGCAAGCTGAACATCCTCTTCGCCGGACGCTTCGAGCAGCAGAAGGGCATCCCCGTGCTCTGCGACGTCATCTGTGCGCTTGCCAACGACCCGCGTTATCATTTCCATATAGCCGGCGACGGTTCGATGATGCCGATGGTGGAGGAACGGTTGGGTGGACTTGCCAACACTTCCATCCTCAAGCCCATCTTCGGTCTCTCCTCCTATATGTCGTCGTTCGACTATCTCTTCATGCCGTCCGAGTTTGAGGGACTGAGCATGCTGTCAATGGAGGCAAGCATGAACCGTCTCCCCGTCATTGCAAACCGCTGTCCAGGATTGAGCGACACGCTTCCCGAGGATTGGCCCCTGATGGTGGACAACAACAGCGTCAGCGCCTACCTCCATCTCTTCCACAATGTCCTCCCCACAGCCGACCACAAAGCATTAGCCGACAAAGCCGCCGCTTTCGCCGAGCAGAATTTCTCAATTAGGAAAATGCAGGAGGAGTATGAGAAGGTTTATAAGGGTAAATAAGAACTTGAGCAAAAGTCAATAGCGGAAATTGCAGTTTAGCGGTGAGATAACACATGAGCTTGCGGTACATTCCTAGGAGGCTATGGCGTCTCGCCGTAGCCACGCACCCACGAACGCAAGCAGAATGATTATGAGTTGCGGGTTCCGCGGAGCGGGACCTATATCATGAAACCCACTGCAAGCTGCGAAGCAGCGCAGCTGTGGGTACGTGAGCTCTCCCATCTCTCCCACAAGTGTTCCCCGAAGGGGGACTTACACATCCACGATAATGTTGATGATAGTCGGTCCCGCTTTGCGGAACCAAGAGATGGTGAGTGGATGCTTATCCCACAGCTGCGCTCCTTCGGAGCTTGCTGTGGGTTTCTGATGGATACGTGTCCCCTCGGGACACGGCGCTGATTGATGTTCTGCTATGGAAGGCTGCGTGGCTACGGCGAGACGCCATAGCCTCCTATGTTTGCATTATCAGCTGTAATTCCTAACTCTCTCACCCCTTCTTATACTGCGTCGGCGTCACTCCCATCACCTGCTTGAAGGTGCGGGTGAAGTGAGAGACGTCGTAGAAGCCGCACTTCATGGCCACCTCGTTGATGGGGAGGTCAGCATTGCTGTCAAGAATACGCTGTGCCATCTGCATCTGCCTTGTACGGATGTAGACGGCGGGAGTGGTGCCGGAAACGGCGGTGAGCTTGCGGCGGAACTGCGCCGAACTCATGCAGAGAGCCACAGCAACGGTGTCGACGGTGACATTGCCCTCGTTCATCTCCTTGTCCACGATGGTGTTGACACGGTCGAGGAAGGCACGGTCTTGCGGAGGAAGGGCAGCCTCGGCATTGGGCTGGTGCTCCGCAGCTGCCTGCATATAACGCTCGCGGAGCATACGGCTCTTCTCGAGAAGATTGCCTACGCTTACAGCCAGTTCCTCCGCATCGAAGGGTTTATAGATGTATGCGTCCACTCCCAGCTGCAAGCCGCGAAGCTTGTCCTCCTGCGAGGTCTTTGCCGTAACCATGATGACGGGGATGTGATTGAGCACGTCCGACTGCTTGACAGCCTGACAAAGCTCGTAGCCGTCCATGCAGGGCATCATGACGTCCGTGACAATTATGTCGGGCACAAGCTGCGTCGCCATTTCCAAGCCCTTCATGCCGTCGTGCGCTATTACTAAGCGATAACGTGCCTTGAGCTGCATGGTCATATACTCTGCCACATCAGCGTTGTCCTCTACGATGAGGACAAGCTGACGGGTGTCAGACGGATTGTCGTCGTCGGCATCGTCGGCTTCTGATATGGAGGCAGAGCAGTCTGTTTCTGGCATGACATCGCTCTCGGCGTTCAAGAGGATGGACGTGGGGACGGAGCCGAGCGATTCCAACGACTTCACCTCCACTCCTTCCGGTGCCTTCACCGGAATGCGCACGGTGAACACCGAACCCTCGCCCACCTTACTGACGAGGCTTATGCTGCCGTTAAGAGCACTGACTATCTGCTTGACAAGCGCCAGACCTACGCCCGAACCGACGTTCTTCTTGTCGCTCTCGGTCTGATAGAACGGCTCGAAGATGCGCTGCTGGTCGTCCTGCGAGATGCCGCTACCGAAGTCGGCAACACGCATCTGCAGCATATCATCCTCCACGTCGAGCGACACGAGCACCTCGCTGCCCTCCTTCGAGAACTTTATGGCGTTGGTGACAAGATTGCACACCACCTTCTGTGCGTAGTCAGGCACGAAGTCGCACACCGCCTTCTGCTGCTTCGGGGCATACAAGAGACGGATGCCGCGGGAGTGTGCCATGTTGAGATGGCTCTCAATGATGTTGGAGAGGAAGAGAACCACGTCGCCACGATGCCAGTCGCACTTGCCCACAGCCGACTTCACCTTCTGTATGTCGAGGAGCTGATTGATGAGCGAGAGGAGGCGCGAGCCCTGACGCGACACCATATTGGCCACTCGCGTGATGTCGCCCATCGGCACCTTGCCCTCCTCCATCATGCGCGAATAGCCGAGGATGACGGTCAGCGGGGTGCGAAACTCGTGGGTGATGTTGGTGAAGAACGAGAGGCGCATCTCGTCTAACTGGTGCTGCACCTCCTGCTTGCGCTTACGGGCACGGAGAGCATAGAGCATGAAGCACACGATGACGGCGGCGAGGATGACGACCAGCATACCGGCAGCGAAGCTAAGGCGCTTCAGCGTGCGCTCCGTACGATACTGCTGATTGACTGACTCTATCTCGGCGCGGTGCTGCTCATGCTCGAAGCGCACACGCATGTTCTGCATGTGTATGATGTTTTTCTCGCTCGAGACGCTGTCGCCCAGCTCGTTGTATATCTTATAGAAATGCAGGGCCTGACGGCTGTCGCCCTTGCGGTTGTAGATGTCGTAATAGAGACGGGCAATCTGCGACTGATGTTCCAGCGAATGGAGGTCGTGAGCCAGGCGGTCTGCCGTGTCAAGGTATTGCATGGCGGTGGCGTCGTCGCCCATTTTGATATAGATTTCAGCCAACGCCAGACACGGTTCCATGGTGTGCCAGCGGTCGTCGGAGGGCGCCATTATTTCGTAAGCCTTGCGGTATTCGGCTATCGCCTCCGCCCTCCTACCCTGCTTCTCGTTGAGTCGTCCGAAGTGGGTGTAGCATAGCGAGATGCCGAGGTCAGACTTTGCCAGACGGTTCTGCTCCATGGAGCGACGATAGAACGTCCAGGCAGAGTCTATCTGGCCGTTACGCTCGTAGAGCGATCCGAGGTTGGCGTAATTGATGGCCTGACCGAGATGGCTGCCAAGACGCTTCTCGCCTTCGAGGGCAGCATTGAATACGGAGTCGGCAGTCTCGGTGTCGCCGAGCGTGAGGCAGATGTTGCCGATGCCGTTGAGCGAAATCACACGGTTCTTACGCGCCGTGCTGTCATCCTTAAGGCTGAACTCCTCGCAGAGATGGAGTCCGCGGTAATGATAGTCTACGGCCTCATCGAGGATGCCCATGCGTCGGAAGTTGGTGCCGATGTTGTTAAGCGCCTGAACAGCAGCAATGGTGTCGCCGAGCTGCTCTGCCAGCTTGAGTTCGCGTGTGTGGCAGTCGATGGCCTTGATGAAGAAATTAGACTCACGGTAGATGCGTCCAAGCTTCTTGCGTGCACGCATCTCCAGCATGCGGTCGCCCTTGCGCTCCGCCGCATTCACAAGACTGTCGAGGCTATGCTCGCCCTCCACCTCATCCACGATGCTGTCAGCATGAGAGCGCAGGGCCTGAAGATGACTGGGAGAAGGCGAAGAATGACAAGAAGTGAGGAAAAACACGACGGCAAGACACGTTACGGCAAGAAGGCTGTAGCGTGAGAGCAGGACGGGGGCAGTTTGGGGTGAGCTATATAATAATGTAAAACGTCTGATTAGCATAAGGCTTTTAGCGTGTTATCTGGTGAGAGGTTTATAGTATACGAATGCAAAAATACTACTAATTTTTGTTATCTCCAAGTAATATTTAAATGAATTATAATGGTAATTTGAACACAAATCTACCCTTTAAGAATACATTTTTGCACACATTGTAGCCGTTGTGTGCAGAAAATGTATTAACTTTGCACCGTCTAAGGCAAGAAATATCACATAAACGAAATAAGAAAGTTATGTCTTTTAATTTATTGAAAGGAAAGCGCGGTATAATATTCGGCGCATTGAATGACGCTTCGATAGCGTGGAAAGTAGCGGAACGCGCAGTAGAGGAAGGAGCACAGATTGTGCTTACTAACACAGCGGTGGCATGCCGTATGGGCACCATCGACGAGCTGGCAAAGAAGACCGGCGCAACCATCATCCCTGCCGACGCGACATCGGTGGAGGATCTGACCAACCTCTTCGAGAAGGCTCAGGAAGCTCTCGGAGGCAAGATTGACTTCGTGCTCCATTCTGTAGCAATGAGCGTGAACATGCGCAAGAAACGCACTTACGACGATCTGGACTACAACTTCCTGAACAAGACACTGGACATCTCTGCCATCTCGTTCCACAAGATGCTGCAGGCTGCCAAGAAGCTTGACGCGCTGAGCGACGGCGCTTCAGTGCTCGCACTTACTTACATCGCATCACACCGTACCTTCTTCGGATATAACGACATGGCTGACGCCAAGTCGCTGCTCGAGTCGATCTGCCGTAGCTTCGGCTATATCTACGGACGCGAGAAGAGCGTACGTATCAACACCATATCACAGTCGCCGACATTCACGACAGCGGGTAGCGGCATCAAGGGCTTCGACGGCCTCTACGACTTCTCTGACCGTATGTCGCCGCTCGGCAATGCCAGCGCTGACGAGTGCGCCGACTACTGCGTGGTGATGTTCTCTGACCTCACACGCAAGGTGACCATGCAGACTCTCTTTCACGACGGCGGCTTCTCAAGCATGGGTATGTCGCTCCGCGGCATGACGCAGTACAACAAGTCGTTCATCGACGAGAACCGCGACGCCGACGGAAACATCATCTACGGATAAGGAATTTTCAGACAAGAAGACTTTATATAATCCCCCAATGCGGGACGTTTCAGAAACGAAAAGATATTATCTTTCGCACGAAGCGTCCCACATTGGGGGATTTTTCGTATATTTGCACAAATTCCTTAAATCAAATGAACAAAAGATTATTCTTTTCTATAACAGCCTCCGCCTTGCTTGCCTCCACAATGGTGCAGGCGCAGGACGTGAGGTATCCGCAGACGCGGAAGGACAATGTCGTGGACGAGTATTTCGGCGAGAAGGTTGCCGACCCGTACCGATGGTTGGAGAACGACACAAGCCGCGAAACGGCGCAGTGGGTGGAGGCGGAGAACGCCGTCACACGTAAGTATATCGACCGCATCCCGCTCCGCAAGTCTATCCTGAAGCGACTGAAGGAGACTGCCAATTACGAGAAGATCGGTATGCCGTTCGAGCAGCACGGCAAGTGGTATGTATATCGTAACAACGGGCTGCAAAACCAGTTTGTGCTCTATCAGATGGACAGCCCGGATACCAAAGAAGACCAGCAGCGCGTCTGGCTCGACCCGAATACGCTTAGTGCGGACGGAACGGTGGCGCTGAAGGGAACCCACTTCTCACACGACGGACGCTATATGGCTTACGTGATTTCGCGTAACGGTTCGGACTGGGAGGAGATTTACGTGAAGGACTGTCAGACGGGCAAGGTGCTTGACGACCATATTGTCTGGGCGAAGTTTACGGGCGCTGAATGGCTCGGCGACGGATTCTATTATAGCGCTTACGACGCACCTGAGAAGGGAAAGGAGACATCAGCTAAGAACTCTGTGCAGAAGATTTATTACCACAAGATCGGTACGCCGCAGAGCGAAGACCGCCTCTTCTATCAGAACCCTACACAGCCGCTGCGCTTCTATAGCGTAAGCATCGACCGAGACGAAACGGTGATGTACCTGACCGAGGCTGGTATGGCGAACGGCAATAACCTCTTTGTACGCGACTTGAAGCAGCCTAACTCGCAGTTCATACAGATGTGTGCCAATCCTGACTATATCTATAATCCTGTGCAGACCATTGACGGCAAGATGTATATCCTTACCAACGCCGACGCACCACGTTACCGACTGATGGTGGCTGACATCAACAAGCCGGGATATGGCGACTGGAAAGAACTGGTGGCGGAGAGCGAGAGCGTGCTTGATGGAGTGACTTTCGCCGGCGACCGCATGATTCTGAAATACATGAAGGACAACTGCCATCAGCTCTACGTCTACTCTCTGGACGGCAAGCGACTCTCGGAGATAGAGCTGCCGACATACGGTTCGGTCAGCGCAAGCGGCAAGCGAGGACAGAAGGAGGTTTATTATTCATTCACGTCATACACCACTCCTTCCACTGTATACAGCTATGACATGACGGAGGGTACGAGCAAGGTCTGGGCAGCGCCGAAGACGTCGTTCCGTTCGCAGGACTACAAGACGGAGATGGTGTTCTATACGTCGAAGGACGGTACACGTGCTCCGCTCTTCATCACCTATAAGAAAGGGCTGAAGATGAACGGCAAGAATCCACTCTTGCTCTACGGTTACGGCGGTTTCAACCTCTCATACAATCCCTTCTTCCTCTCCAACTACATCCCCTTTATGGAGCGCGGGGGCATTTACGTGCATGCAGTTCTGCGTGGTGGCGGAGAGTACGGTGAGGAATGGCATGTGGCTGGAACGAAGTTGCAGAAGCAGAATGTCTTTGACGACTTCATTGCAGCAGCCGAACTGCTCATCAATAAGGGCTACACATCGAAGGACTATCTCGCCATCCAAGGCGGTAGCAACGGCGGTCTGCTCGTAGGAGCCTGCATGACGCAGCGTCCTGACCTCTACAAGGTGTGTCTGCCAGCTGTAGGCGTTATGGATATGCTCAGATACCATAAGTTCACAATCGGTTGGAACTGGGCACCTGACTACGGCACATCGGAGGACTCGAAGGAGATGTTCGAATATCTCAAGGCTTACTCACCGCTCCACACATTGAAGCCAGGCGTAAGCTATCCAGCCACCCTCGTCACCACAGCCGACCACGACGACCGTGTGGTACCAGCCCACTCGTTCAAATTCGCAGCACGCCTGCAGGAATGTCAGGCAGGAAAGGCGCCCGTCCTTATCAGCATTGGCGTCAACGCCGGTCACGGCGGAGGCAAGCCACTGGCAAAGCGCCTCCAGGAACAGGCCGATCTCCTGAGCTTTACGCTGTGGAATATGGGAGTGAAGAAATAAGAGGATCAGGAAAAGCAGCATACGAAAAAAGCAGAGCTTTAACCATAGAAAGTTAAAGCTCTGCTTTTTTTTATTATCACAGAAAGGCCTAGATAATCTAGAACATCTAGAAGCTCTAGAAACTCTAGAAAAACCAGAACGTCTAGAGCATCTAGAAGCCCCTTATTCTGCCTTCGGAGCAAATCTCATTGTTACGACATGCTTGCCGGTTGAGACCTGATACTGCGGGAGGCACGAGTCGCCGCCGCATGAATGGTTACCGATGCCGCGCTGCCAGATGTCGAAGTGAGCGAACACCTGCGGGCTGCGTGTGAGGTCGTAAGGATGCTTGCCGCCGTAGAAGACGTCATAGTTGAACTGCTGGTCGTCTACGTGAGAGAGCGAGAATGCGAGCATTCCCTCTACGGTGATATCGAGAGACGTGCCGTTGCCTGACAACTTCAGGTTGCGCAAGCCCTGACGGTCGCCCATTGTCTGCGGAGCGCTCTGCTCCTCAAACATGCCATCCACTGTTGTGCTGTATCTGCCAAGCATTTGGCTACGCTGACGGTCGATGTAGTTTGACCACGGACCCTTGGCGTAATACTCCACGTTCTCCATACCAGGAGCGAACTGCATGGTGATGCCGACACGACGAGTGTCTACAGACGAGTTCTCGAATGTCACCTTCATGTCCACCACTCCGTTAGGATAGATGGTATATACAATGGCGTGTGTATCCTTGCCGTTGCCCACTGTGGTCTCCACAACAACGTTCTTGCCCTGCTTTGCAGGAGCCTTAACGAGATGCTTCTGACCAGAGATGGCACCTTCTTCCTTGTTCTCGTTCTCAGCTACACCACCGGTAGCGCCGAGTGAGATATTGTCGTTGGCGATACGGCGGAAACCGTTGAAGTCGGGACCAGCCTCAGGCATAACGATCTGCTTGCCGTTGAAAGTCCAGTCTGCTATTGTTCCGTTCTCCGCGAAGCTGATGGCGAAGTTCTTACCAACAACCTTACGACCCTCAATCTTTAGCTTACCCTTCAGCTTGCCGATAACGGGCAGAGTGCCGTGGGGCTGCTCCACGAATGTCGGGTCAGCAACGGGAACGCTTGCTACAGCAGCGTCAGCTCCAAGCTTAAACTGGGTTGCCACCATTGAGTAGCCCTTCTTAGCCCAAGAAGCGTTGTTCTTGAGATTAAGGCTAAGCTCCACTACATACTCCTTGTCAGCACTTACGACTGTTGTGTAAGGGATGTCCACCTCGCATGTTGCACCCGGCTTGCATGAAGGAACGGCAGCTGCGCCCTTCTCCACCTCCTTGCCGTCAGCAAGTATGCGGTATGTCAATGTATAGGCATCAGCGAGATCAGTGAATGCGCTCTTGTTCTTAATAGTGGCCTTGTGGTTCTTGAAGCCAACAAAGTCGGCATTGCGATATACGTACTTCACCTCCTCAAGCTTGGCTGTCCACTCACGTCCCGGAGTGATGATACCGTTGGACATGAAGTCGCCCTGGAATCCATTGTCACCACGATTCATGCGTGTGTAATCATAGCCAGAAGTATAATAGTGAAGACCTGTCTTGCTGTCAATTAGAGGCTTGTGCTCCTTGATGCGACGTGTATCATAGATACCCTGGTCCACCCAGTCCCAGATACAGCCACCCACGATGCCCGTGCTCTTCTCTATAACGTCCCAGTATTCCTGAAGGTTGCCGACAGCCTGGCCCATTGCGTGTGCATACTCGCAGATAAAGTAAGGCTTGTTGTTCAGACCGCTGCTCTGCTTGATGACTGTCTCCACCTTCGGATACATGTCCGAACCGAAGTCAGAATACTTCTCGCCGTGGTTGTAGCCCTCGTAGTGTACGAAGTTGTCACGACCCGGAAGCAGACGCTTCACGCAGTCGTATGTAGCCTGGAAGTTCTGTCCGCCACCCGACTCGTTACCCAACGACCAGAACACCACGCTCGGATGGTTGCGGTCGCGGAGCACCATGCGCTCGGTGCGGTCCACGTAAGCATTCTCCCAAGAAGGAGTGTCAGAGAGCGACTGGTTGTTATGGCACTCCACATCAGCCTCGTCCATGCAGTAAAGACCGTAGTAATCGAACATGGCATACATACGCGGCTGACGCGGATAGTGGCTTGTACGTACTGTATTGACGTTAGCCTGCTTCATCAGCACCACGTCCTTAAGCATTGTCTCGGTGTCGATGGCGTGACCGAGGAGAGGATGGATGTCCTGCGTGTTCACACCCTTGAAGAAGACGCGCTCGCCGTTTACGTAGATAAGATTGCCGCGCTGTTCAACAGAACGGAAACCGTACTTCGTTGAGAAGACCATTTCTTCCTTGTCGCCCTGCTTCTGACGCACGACGACGGTGTAGAGATAAGGATTCTCTGACGACCAAGGAGTCAGTCCCTTCAGACCTTCCATCTTCACGTTGAACGTCTTGTGAGAGTCCTTTGCGGTCATCACGGCCTGAACATTCTGGCTTGCCACCAGCTTGTTATTGGCGTCGAGAAGCTCCACTTCAAGGTTCTTGGTAACCTTATCGCACAGCGCATTGTTAACGGTCAGCGCCACATCGAGCGAACCTTCCGTGTACTTGCTGGCTGCATTCAGCGACGATGTAATGTAATGGTCGAACACGAATGCGCGCGGAGTTGACACCAGATATACGTCGCGATGAATGCCTGCGAGGTGCCACATGTCCTGACCTTCGAGATACGAACCGTCCGACCAGCGGTATACGCGTACCGAAACGTTGTTCTCGCCCTTGCGTACATAGTTGGTAACGTCGAACTCGGCATCCGTATTGGCGCCCTGCGAGTAACCTGCGTACTGTCCGTTCACCCATACCACGATGGCGCTGCAAGCTCCGTCGAAGTGGATAAACACGCGGCGACCGTCCTTCCAGTTCTCAGGAAGAGTGAAGTTGCGGCGATACGAACCCACTGGGTTCTTGTCGAAATTGTCATCGAACGCCTTGATGAACGGCGGATTGTTGTGGAAAGGATAGCCCACATTGTTATATACGGGCACGTCATAACCAGCCATTTCCCAGTTGAGCGGCACACGGATGTTGTCCCAACCCGACACGTCAGCGTTGTCTGCATAGAAGTCGTCCTTGCCTGGACGGCCCTTACTGCGGTCTGCCGTGTAATGGAATTTCCAGTCGCCATTGAGCGAGAGCACGTCAGCGTGCTTCGGCTCGAGCCACGGATATTTGTAGCAGTCGTCTTTCTGCATAAGTGCTGTAGACGAATAAGGGATGAACGTGGCGTGAGCCTTCTGCTTCCAGTGCTCAAACACCTTCTCGTTCTCCACCCATGACTCGTCAAACGGAGCCTCAGCCGAAACCTTCGGCACCGTCTTGAGGGGCATGGTGCGGTTAGGTCCAGAGGCTGTCTGCTGGGCGCGGGGCGCTGACTTGCGCGCCACCTTCTTCTGCGCCATAGCCACATTGCCGAAAAGCAGAGCGGCAATAGTGGCGGTTCCAATCAAATAGTTTATTCTCATAGTTCGTTTTTAGTAGACAAGGTCTACTTGTTTACTGTTTTCTTTCCGTTACGTATTACAATTCCGCGGTAGTTCTTGCCTACCTTCTGACCCTGAAGATTATAGGTCTATCCGTTGCCCTTCACACTGTTCTCGATACGGTCGATGGCTGTAGGCGGATTGTATGTGCCCTCGAAGTCGAACACATACACGGTGCCAGCCTCGCCTGAGAGAGTGGCCTGGTCTGTAGAATCGAAAGCAAAATCGGTAGTAAGCACGTCGTTCACGTACACCTTTGCATTGCCAATACCCTCGCAGACAAGCGGAGCTGTCTGTCCCTGATTGCTTGTGATGGTCACAAGAGTAGGCTTGTTGTTCTTCCACTGGATGCTTACAGTGAAGTCGCCTACAGCCTTCATGCCGTCGATGTGTCCTGTTTTCCATGCAGAAGGCAATGCGGGGAGGATGCGGATGGTGCCGCTGTTGCTCTGCATGAGCATCTCAGCCATACCAGCACAAGCGCCGAAGTTGCCGTCAATCTGGAACGGAGCGTGCGAATCGAAGAGGTTATAGAACACACCTGCGTCGCCGTTGCTGTGGCGGAGGGCGTTGTTAAGGATCTTACGGGCGTGGTCACCGTCAAGGGCACGTGCCCAAAGATTTATCTTCCATCCCATTGACCATCCCGTTGCGCCGTCGCCACGGAGGCGGAGTGAGTTGACAGCAGCGTCGAAAAGCTCTGTTCCCGGCTCCACCTGAGAGAACGGATAGAGGCACATCAGGTGCGACATGTGTCTGTGGTCGCGGCCTTCGGTGGTGGCAGTATAGCGGCTGTACTTCCATTCGCGCATTATCTGCGTGCCAGAGGCGATGCGGTCTGAGCCCCAGTTGCCCGTATATGTCTCGGTATGCAGACCGTTGTCCAGCTTTGCGAACTTTGTCTTAAGGTCGGCAAGGTCTGTTTCTGTGACGTTGGCGTCATCGCCAAGTACGTCAATGGCCTTGAGAGTATTGTCGAAGAGGTCGTAAACGAGCTGCTGTGCGTGAGCCACGCCGTTCTCGGCTTCAGGTCCGTGCTCCGGCGACCATTCGTCAGGTGTCTCGTAAGTGCCGTCGGAAGCCAATATCAGACGGTCCATCCAGAACTGTGATGCAGAGAGCATGGCAGGGAATACGCGCTTCAGATAGTCACGGTCGAGCGTATAGCGATAGTGCTGCCAGAGGTGTGAGACGTACCACGCGTTGGCAATGACGTAGTTGTTCTTGAACGAGCTTACGCCGCCGAAGATGTTGTTCTCCGTGAAGCAGGTCCAACCACGGTCCTGTCCCTGCATCTGTGCCCACTGCTTCCATTCGGTGTGGTTCTCTGCGAGGTTCCAGATGTAGTTGAGGAACGGCAGGTGCATCTCGCTGAGATTGGTCGGTTCAGCCGGCCAGTAGTTCATCTGCACGTTGATGTTAGAGTGGATGTCGGCGTTCCAAGCCGGCTGCACCATATTGCTCCAGATGCCCTGAAGGTTAGACGGGAGGTCAACGCCGCGTGAAGAGGCTATCTCCAGATAACGTCCGTAGGCAAAATAGAGCTGCTCCAGCATAAGGGCATTGTCGCCGTTGCCGCTGTTGTATGTGTCGATAAGCTTGTTGGTGGGCAGCGTATTGGCTGTTCCGTCAAGATGGAAGTCCAGACGTCCGAAGAGTGAAGCGTAGTCTGCGAGGTGTTCGTCATAGAGCGCTCTCCATCCCTTGTCGGCTGCTGCCGTAGCGCGAGCCTCGATGTCTGAGACGAGTGAAGAGGTGTTGGCGATGTATGTGGATGAAGAGATGTCGTAGTCGGTGCCACCTGCGAGGATGACGAGCACTTCGTCAGCGTCTGTTACGGTGATGCCTTCCTCCGTTGTCTCCACTGTTCCGCCATTGGGGATGACCTTCATAACGGCGCTATAGCTGATGAGGTCCAGCTTGCCGTTAAACTTAGCCTCCTCGTTCTCGTATGTCACGTTGCTTGTAAGCACGGATCCTGGAACGAGAGTGAAGCGCATGCTTATCTTGCCCTTGGCGTCAGCTGCGTAGTGAGCGGCTACGACGCGAGCCGGATTTGAGGCGATATACTGACGGGTATAGGTGACGCCCTCGGGAGAAGTGAACTGTGTGAGTCCGGTTGCTGTGGTCAGATCTAGCTGACGGAGATATCCCGTAGCGGCTGTCTCGGCTGTTGTGCCGCAGCATCCGCTGAGGTCCTCGGCAAAGACCGAGCCGAAGTTCTCATACTTGCCATATCCCTTACCGCCGTAGGGCGAACGTGCTGCAGTTCCTGACCAAAGGGGCTTCTCGTTAAACTGGATTTCGTCCTTATAGGCACCGCCGAAGAGACTGGCTCCGAACTGTCCGTCACCGATGGGCAATGCATACTCCATCCAGTTGCTGTAACCCTGTCCGCCGCTGTAAAGCTGTGCTGTTGTGGCAGGCTCGTCATACCAGAGTGTGAGCATGTTGGCGGGCGAATATCCCGTTACGCCGACTGTCTTATAGTCGAGTGCGCCGTTCATGGCACCGGGCTTTGTGAACGAAACCACGTTGTTCTGGTCACCAACCTTCCAGAAGCCGATGGTATTGCCGCCTCTCGGGTCGCCCCAAAGATTCATGTAGTTGTTGCCCGACTTCGAGTTTGCGATAACCTCAAAGCCTGCACCGTTGTCCGTGCAGCTGCTTACCACGAGCTTGTAGCCGCCGGGCTGTGCCGACTTAGAAGCGCGGATAGGGTTGGGATTGGTGCCACCCTCAGAGGTATAGATCGACTGTGAGCTGACAACGGCATAATTGCCGTTCTTGTTGACAAACTGGAAGTTGTCCTGCGTGCCCACAAGCTTCCACTGCTGCGAAGCGTCGCCAGTGGAGTTATAGAGTCGGATGCAGTTGTCCGTACCGTTGGTGCTCTCGCTCATGCACGTTCCCGAACGATTGAACGTCACGATGTAATACTGCGGATTGGCGTCCGTCTCGCTGCAGAACGTCGGCATCTTGGCGGCGGAACGCAACGGAGCAGCCTTCTTGCCCGAGATTACATTACCGGCAAACGCCGTTATGCTTGCTACGAGAAGAAAGAAAAGAAATGACAATTTCTTCATAGCTGGGTTGATTTTATGATTGTTAGTAATATAAGTGGTTGCTTATTTATAATGTGGTAAGGTATATAATGACATGCAAAGTTACGTATTTTTTTTGCCTTATGGTCGCTTTAAACCAACTTTTACATAAAGATAAAGGATTAAGCCTAACTTTTTAAAAATTAGCATCCACCTTTATAGGTTTATATGATTATTTTCTTAATTTTGCATTTAGAACAAACTATACTAACATGAAAATCTATTTCGACATCCAATACAAGACTGCTTTTGGAGAAGAACTTCTGCTGAACGTGGAAGGTCAGGACGAGTCTGCGGACAGCGTGCTGATGTTTACACGTGACGGACTCAACTGGTCGTGCGACATTGATGTCCCGGAAGACACCACAAAGGTAAGCTACTACTATAGTGTGAGAAACTATCGCGGCATCAAGCGAACAGAATGGAAGATGATGAAGCATCTGCTATACCTTAACGCCACTGCCGCCAAACGATACGTCGTGCATGACCGATGGCACGACTTCCCCTGCGACACTTATCTCTACAGCTCGGCATTCACCGACTGCGTCAACCGACGTGCTGAGGGAAAGGTGACGCCCACTGACCTGCCACGCGTCCTCAGATTGGTGGTGCGTGCTCCGCAGCTCCGCATAGGAAGCCGTCTGACCTTATTGGGTGCAGGCGATTATCTCGGCAACTGGGACCTTAGCAAGGCGATTCCTATGACCGAGCAGAGCCACAACGAATGGATGGTGGACATCGACGTTGACCGCTATGTGGCTTTGCAGCACGCCAAGCGTATAGAAGCCTTGAAGCGCACTCCCTACTACAGAACCTTGCAGCGCAACAAGAAGGCAAGCTGCGTGAACGAGGTAGAGGCTGAGGACATAAAGATGGAGTTTAAGTTCGTGGCGTTCGACGATAAGGGCGACGAACTTTGGGAGACTTGCGAAAACCGAACTCTCGATATTCCCGCCATGAACGAGGGAGAAGCTCACGTGGCTGTGCTCGACCAGGCGTTCTTCGCGCTTTGCGACGAGAAGGTGGCGGGCACGCTCATCCCCGTATTCTCGCTGCGTTCGGAAGGCAGCTACGGCGTGGGCGACTTCGGCGACCTGAAGCTTATGATTGACTGGGTGGCTAAGACTCATCAGCGCGTGCTGCAGGTTCTTCCCATCAACGACAGCACGTCCACACACACCTGGACCAACTCTTATCCTTATTCCTGCATCAGCATCTATGCCCTGCACCCGCAGTATGCCGACTTGCGTCAGCTGCCGCAGCTCAAGGACAAGGTGGAGGCTGACCGCTTCGAGATGTTACGCGAGGAGCTGAACGCTCTGCCGCAGATTGATTATGAGCGTGTCAACAACGCCAAGCTGCGCTATCTGCACCTTCTCTTCCAGCAGGAGGGTAAGGAGATGCTCGCTTCGGACGACTTTAAGGCTTTCTTCGAGGAGAGCCAGCACTGGCTGGTGCCTTACGCTCAGTTCAGCTTCCTGCGCGATAAGTACGGTTCGTGCCTCTTCAATACATGGCTCGACCACAAGCAGTGGGACGAGGCTGACCGAAAGCCATTGTCCGATCCAAGCTCGAAGGCATACAAGGACGTGGCGTTCTTCTATTTCGTGCAGTACATCCTCGACCGTCAGATGCGCTCGGCTCACGAGTATGCCAAGGCTCGCGGCGTGATTATGAAGGGCGACATCCCCATCGGCGTCAACCGCAACAGCTGCGATGTGTGGCACGAACCCGAATATTTCCACCTCGATTCGCAGGCGGGCGCTCCGCCAGATGCTTTCTCTGCAAATGGCCAGAACTGGGGATTCCCCACGTACAACTGGGAGCGGATGATCGGCGACGGATGTAAATGGTGGGAAAGACGATTCCAGAACATGCAGAAGTATTTCGACGCTTACCGCATCGACCACATTCTCGGATTCTTCCGCATCTGGGCTATTCCTACCGAATGCGTGTATGGTCTGCTCGGACAGTTCCAGCCGGTTCTCGGTATGACGTGCGAAGAGATTGAGAGCTACGGCCTACACTTCCAGGAAGAGGAGTTCACACGCCCGTTCATAGCCCGTTGGGTGGTGGAGCATGTGTTCGGAGATTTGGCTGAAGAGGTCATCAATACTTACCTCGAAGCTGACCGTGACGACCTCTACAAGCTTAAGCCTGAATATGATACGGAGCGTAAGATTGAGGCTGTGTTCGAGGAGAAGACGTCGGAGAAGGACATAAAGCTGCGCGATGGTCTCTACACGCTCGTGCAGGACGTGCTCTTCGTCCGCGACCGTCAGAACCCCAAGCTCTTCCATCCGCGCATCACGGCGCAGACCACCTGCCGCTACGAGGCGCTGTGGGATAAGGACAAGGACGCTTTCAACCGTCTGTATAACGACTACTATTATCGTCGCAACAACGACTTCTGGTATACGGAGGCAATGAAGAAGCTGCCGCGTCTGGTGCAGGCAACGCGTATGCTGGTTTGCGGCGAGGACCTCGGAATGGTGCCCGACTGCGTGCCTTGGTTGATGCAGGAGCTCCGCATCCTTAGCCTTGAACTACAGCAGATGCCGAAGGACCCGAACGTACGCTTCGGCCAGCTCTCGCGCAATCCTTACCGTTCCGTATGCACAGTCTCCACACACGACATGCCTACGCTGCGCCAGTGGTGGGACGAGGACGAGGAACGCACGCAGGACTTCTACAACTCCATGCTCTATCATACCGGAGCTGCTCCTCACCCGCTCCCCGGATGGCTCGCCCGCGACATCATCTCAAACCAGCTGACCTCTCCCTCTATGCTGTGCATCCTCTCGCTGCAGGACTGGCTCGCCATAGACGAGAGCATCCGACTGAAGGACGCCAACGCCGAGCGCATCAACATCCCCGCCAACCCGAAGCATTACTGGCGCTATCGCATGCATCTGACCATAGAGACCCTACTCGCCGAGCGCGACTTCAACGACCAGATAAAGGAACTGGTGGACGAAGCAGGAAGAAGACTATAAACAGCAAAGAGGGTGTGCCAAAACGATTGTCCGTTCTGACACACCCTCTTTTTATAAAGGTGTCTTGTATTGATCTGATTACTTTACGGCTGCGCCGTCGTACGCCCACTTATAGAACGAAGCTCCATGAACGAAGCCAGCTCCGAAGGCTGTGAAGATGACGTTGTCGCCCTTCTTCAGGTTCTTCTCGTGGTCCCACAATGCCAAAGGAATTGTGGCGGCACTTGTATTGCCGTAGCGTTCGATGTTCACCACCACCTTATCCATAGGCAAACCGACACGCTTGGTCACTGCCTCGATGATGCGGAGGTTAGCCTCGTGAGGAATCACCCAGTTGACATCATCTACAGTAAGGTTGTTCATCTTCATCACCTCTGTTACGTCGTCGCCCATGTTGGTCACGGCATAACGGAACACGGTGCGTCCCTCCTGATGGAGGTAGTGCAGACGGTGGTCCACCGTAAACTTCGACGGAGGACAAACAGAGCCACCTGCCTTCATGTGAAGGAAGGGCAGACCCTTGCCGTCCGTACGCATGTACGAATTGACAACGCCGACATTCTCCTCTTCTGTTGCCTCCAAGAGCACTGCTCCGGCACCGTCGCCGAAGAGCACACAAGTAGAGCGGTCCTGATAATCGACGAGTGACGACATTTTGTCGGCACCGATGACGATAATCTTCTTGAAGCGACCACTCTGAATCATTGAAGCAGCAACGTCGAGCGTATAGATGAATCCGCAGCATGCAGCCTCAAGGTCGAAAGCGAAAGCGTTCTTCAGTCCTAATTTACCCAGAACGATGGACGCTGTAGAGGGGAACTTATAGTCAGGAGTTGTAGTGGTGACGATGAGCGCGTCGATAGTGTCGGGATCAACACCTGTCTTCTTGATAAGCTCCTTGGCAGCCTTACGCGCCATGTAGCTCGTACCAAGACCCTCTTCTGTGAGGATGTGACGTTCCTTGATGCCGACACGAGTCATAATCCACTCGTCGCTGGTGTCCACCATGCGCGACAGCTCCTCATTGGTGAGGACATAGTCAGGCACGTATCCGCCAACACCGGTGATTACTGCGTTTATCTTACCCATCGTGGTAAAATTAATTATTCAGCAACTTCCTTTACGATAGCCACCTTGCCACGATAGTAGCCACAAGTAGGACATACTGTGTGGTATACGTAGTAAGCGCCACAGTTAGGGCATACTGCCAATGTAGGAGCTACTGCCTTATCATGAGTTCTTCTTTTGAGGGTACGAGTCTTTGACTGTCTTCTTTTAGGATGTGCCATTTTTCTTTAATCTTTAATTATTGTTTTTAATTTTTCAAGTTCATTCCATCGCGGATCTACCGCTGTCTCTTCGTCCTCATCACTACTTCGGGTAGCTGAGTGCTCTTCCAGAGCCTTAATCATCGCCGCGTTGCATTTTCCAGGTGCATGAACGTGCTTAATGGGAACGTTGAGCGCTATAAATTCGTAGACGAACCATGAGAGGTCGAGCGTGCCATCACTCTCTTCCACCGTCACGAGGTCGTCGTCCTCGGAATATTCTTCTCCAAACTTCACCACGAGGCGGTCGTCCGTCTCGATGGGCTGGTCCATATCATCGAGGCAGAGGTCGCACGGAATAACGACGGAGCCTTCGGTATGGATGTCGAGCTCAAAATAGCTTTCTGTACGGCGTATGTCTACAGACACACACACTTCTCCGCGCTTGATTTCGTCCTCTTCCAAGGAGCCGAACCAAGCGTCGCCAAGGTGGAACTGAAGGGCTGTACGGCCCTCGTCCAAATCCTTCAGATTTATCTTAAGTTGTTCTGAACTACACATTTGGTGTGCAAAGTTACGAATATTTTCCGACAAACCATATAATCTTTCAAAAGTTTTTGGGTTTATACGGGTTATTTCTTTAGTTCTATGCGGAATGTGGTGCCCACACCCACTTCCGACCACTTCACGAAGATGCGTCCTTTGTGATATTCCTCCACGATGCGCTTTGCGAGCGAGAGACCCAGTCCCCAGCCTCTTTTCTTGGTGGTGAAGCCGGGTCGGAAGACGTTTCGGATGTCCTTGCTGCGGATGCCCTTGCCCGTATCGGTCACTTCCACGACGGCCTTCCTGTTCTCCTCGAACACCTTCAGCGTGATGGTGCCTTCGCCGCCCATTGCGTCCACGGCGTTCTTCGACAGGTTTTCTATCACCCACTCGAAGAGCGAAGCATTGATCTTCACCTGTATGTCGTCGTCGGGGAAGTCGCGAATCATCTTCACCTTATTGGAAGTGCGTCGGTCCATATAGTCGATTACATGTTCGAGCGCCTCCTTGAGGTCGGTCTCCACAGGTTCGGGCAGGGAGCCAATCTTCGAGAAGCGGTCTGCAATGAGCTGCAGTCGCTTCACGTCCTTGTTCATTTCGGGTATGAGGTCGTCGTCGGGATAGGTTTCCTTGAGTATTTCCACCCATGCCATAAGGCTGGAAATGGGCGTTCCGAGCTGGTGCGCCGTCTCCTTTGACAATCCCACCCACACCTTGTTCTGCTCGGCGCGTTTGGAAGTAAGGAGGGCGAATATGGCTATCACCACGAAAATCATCACCACACCCAACTGTATGTAAGGATAAGAAGCCAGTCGGCGCAGCATCACGGAGTCGTCATAGCACACGTTTATGTAGTCAGCGTTAGCCACGCCGTTCTCAGGATTGTCGTCGATGGCGATGCGTATGTTGCGTTTTTCGAGAAGGAGGCGATGCCCCATGTCGGTCACGAAGCGCATCGTGTCGGCTTCGTTGGCGCAGTCCTTGATGATAAGATTTCGGTAAGCCTGTACGCCACCTTTCGAGCTGAGCACGATTACAGGAATGGTGTTGTTGCCGTTGATGACTTTCAGCACCAGATTGATGTCGGTGTTCTCGTCGGCGCGGTTAAGCGTACGCATAGCCTCCGCCCACACCTCCATCTTGTTATGCTCCTCCGTAGCGAGGTCGCGGATGAGGATGTGTGACACGACAAGTGATGCCACGGCTATTATCACCGCAGCAAACACAAGAAGAATCTTGACTCTACGTATTTG
>ERZ1031020.88-NODE-88-length-54026-cov-11.505716_pt1 | contig 54026 bp, 37 predicted proteins | sample MGYA00517109_ERZ1031020 | MGnify/ENA primary metagenome ERZ1031020 (study PRJEB33719, sample SAMN04261270) | wastewater metagenome | biome: rural village; feature: human; material: feces | host: Homo sapiens | place: El Salvador | collected 2013-01-07 ... | reverse complement strand
CTAACGTAATATTAATTAGGTCGGCTCTGCTGACTTTTTCAAGTGGACTCATTTTTTATTTTGTAACACGTTTTTACCGTCTGTACGATATTTGCATGGCAAGATATCAGAAAATAAAAGCAAAAGCCGCTGGTGACAGTTCTGTCTCCAACGGCTTTTTTTCTTGGTTATCCCAAAATTCAACTAACCTCATAATCTAACTAAAACCTACCCCTAAAGATTATTCGCATAATTAATAAGTGTGGGTGTTTTTCTATACCAATATCTATAACTAAAACTACTAACCTTTATCTATAACTTACGCTTGCAAAGTTAGTGAGAATCCAAGATTTTGAATTTAATTTATCGTTCATCGGATATCAGAAATGTTTCTCTATATTTTTTTTGCTATATTTCCTTAAGAAAACAAATAAAATGTGTAATTTTGGCGTATCTTAAAACATACACCCTACAATAAGCTATTACGAACAACGATAATTACTTAAAGACTAACTTTTATGAAAGGTCATTCGCATAGACGGCTCTATGCCATTTATTTATTATTATTGACAACATTCACGTTCCTCTTCAGTTCCTGCTCAACGAAGGAAAAGAAGCGGTTCGTCATCGGTGTGTCACAATGTTCGGAAGACGTTTGGCGAGAGAAGCTGAACGAGGAGCTGCGCATCGCAGCACTATATTATAATAATGTGAAACTTGACATCAAGTCAGCCAATGACGATGTAAAGATGCAGACGCAGCAGATTGACGCCTTCGTAAATGAGAATGTCGACCTTCTTATTGTGGCACCTGGACAGGTGAGCATATCGCCAGCCATCGACCGTGCCTACGAGAAAGGCATTCCCGTGATAATCTTCGACAGACGCACACGATCGGACAAATACACGGCATACATCGGTGCCGACAACCGTAAGATAGGTTCTGACATGGGACGCTTCCTCGCTTCAGCGGGCGTAAGCGACGTGGTGGAGCTGTGCGGACTTTCGTCTTCGTCACCTGCCATTGAGCGTGCCGACGGTTTCGAGAGCATTGCAAACGGTCAGAACAAAATCAACCTTGTGAAGAAACTGTATGCCGACTGGACCGAGAATGGCGCCTATCGCGTGGTTGACTCGATGCTTTCTGCCGCCCCACCCCACTTCACGTGCATCTTCGCACATAACGACCGCATGGCAGTGGGCGCACGCAAGGCTTGCCAAAAGCATGGTTTGGACATCAGCCGCATTCGCTTCTGCGGCATCGACGCCATGCCCGAAGAGGGCGGCGGCATGCAGCTCATAAGCGAGGGCAAGCTGTTCGCATCCTATACCTACCCCACACGTGGCGACGAGGTGATGCAGCTTGCCATGAACATCCTTACGGGCAAGAAGTATGAACGTGAGAATCTGCTGGCTTCGGCTCTCGTAACGCACGAAAACGCAAGCGTGCTGCTCATGCAGTATGACGAAACCGTAAGACAGCAGAGCCGTCTTGCTACGCTTCGCTCGAGAGTGGACAAGGCTGCAAGCGACTTCCAGACTCAGAGAGTGTACCTTATAATACTTGTCAGCTTCCTCATATTGCTGATTGTGGCATGTGCCCTTGCCGTCAACGCATACCGCACAAAGGCTCTCATAAACCGAAAACTGAAGGAGGCTGTAAAGCGTCAGGAGCAACTGACAAAGGAGATTGAGGACATGACGCAGCGCCGACTGCAGTTCTTCACCAACGTCAGCCATGAGCTTCGCACGCCGCTTACGCTAATAGCAGGACCGACGGAGCAGCTGCTGGAAGACCCTACAGTGAAGGCACCGCACCGATCAATGCTTGAAATGATACACCGCAACACGCATCTTCTGCTACAGCTCGTGGGCGAAATCCTCGACCTGCGCAAGGTGCAGACCAACAAGGCGGAGCTGGTTCTCAACCGTTTCGACCTGCAAAAGGCTCTCACGCTGTGGTCGGAGGACTTCCGCACCATAGCCATCAGACGCAAGCTCACCATCACTGTGGACACGTCAACAGTGAAGGAGGAGCCTATCATCATAGCCGACCGCGACAAGATTTCGCACGTCTTCTTCAATCTGATGTCCAACGCGCTGAAGTATACGCCGGAGGGAGGAAGCATCACCACATCGCTGGCGTACGCCAACCATACATATACTATTAAGGTGAGCGACACGGGAAAGGGTGTGGCGAAGGAGGAACTGCCGCGCCTCTTCGAGAGATTCTATCAGGCTCGAGGAGCAGAAGGCGGCACAGGCATAGGTCTGTCCATCGTCAAGGCGTTCGTGGAGCTGCATAAGGGCGAGGTGCACGGAGAAAGCGAGGAAGGCAAGGGACTTACCATCGTGGTCAGCCTGCCCGACTCACAGCCGGGTTACGACCCCGCAAAGGACGTGGAGGAAAAGCCGACAGCAGAGAATGGTCTCATTGACGACAATTACGTGACCACCAGCATCAGCGCCAAGGAGTCGGCAGACCGCATCACCAACGCCGAAGACTTCGACCATGACCGCCCGCTCATGCTCATCATTGACGACAACGAAGGCATGCGCTCATACCTCCACTCCATACTGAAGCAGAAATACAACATCTCGGAGGCAGCCAACGGCAAGGAAGGACTGGAGAAGGCTCGCCGCGAGGTGCCCAAGCTCGTGGTCTGCGACGTTATGATGCCGGTGATGGACGGACTGGAATTTACGCGCCAGCTGAAGGCGGACACCGCCACATGCCACATCCCCGTCATCCTGCTCACGGCCCGTTCGCTGACCGAACAGCGCGAAGAGGGCTACGGCACGGGTGCCGACTCGTACCTGACGAAGCCGTTCTCAGGTTCTGTATTGCTTGCCCGCATTGACAATCTGCTGCGTTCACGCTCCATGCTGCGCTCCATCTTCTCCGGTTCCACCGAAGAGAAGGAGGAGGAGAAGAGCCTCAACACGCTTGACCAGACTTTCATCGGCAGACTGCGCGAGGTGATGCAGAAGAACATGGGCGACTCAGAATATTCCGTAGAACGTCTCGGTGCAGACGTCGGACTCTCACGCGTGCAGCTTTATCGCAAGGTGAAAGCTCTTACCGGACAGACTCCGGTGGAACTTCTGCGCAAGGCTCGCCTTGAAAAAGCCAAGAAACTGCTCATCAAGACCGAACGTTCCGTAGCCGAAATAGCCTACGAAGTGGGATTCACATCACCCTCTTACTTCAACAAATGCTTCAAGGACGAGTTTGGAATGAGTCCTGGAGAATCACGTTAATGTGATTTCTGGTAAGACATACGATACGAATAGAAGATTCCGTTCATAGGATATAAAATTTGATACATGCAACAAATTTTGTGTTCTATGAACGGAATTTTAACTTCATTCGGTCATGGAGTTTCTAATTTTGCATCGTCGGAAAGACAAAGTGGGAACGTTCCCAAACGTCTTACGCCGACCATATTTACCTTGCAGAATTAGAAACTTAAACCGATATAATATGTATTCCAACAGCAACTACGCAAAGTTTCCGGCTCTTGTCCTCGCTTCTCTGATGGCAATGGCAGCAAACGCACAGAACGACAAGTCGTCGAAGTCATCCAACTCTAAGGAGGAAGGCGACCGCAACGTGATGCTTAACGCAGCAAGTGCCAACGGTCCGCGCGAGATCCAGATTGGCCTGCCCTCTGCAGACGTAAACGTACTGGAGAACGGACTGCCCGTCACCTACGCCACCAACCCACATCCCGTGAACGCCACTTGGCGCTCGGATGCAAGTCTCTCGCACGTAGGTCTTCTCAAGATTTCAGAAACAGCCATCACTACGGGCAACATCGGCTATGCCGTCAACTCGCAGACACAGCTCGGCAAGGAGGGCTTCCAAGGCGTGCTCAACTATAAGACCAACCACTTCGGCTTGCAGGAGTTCTCGCTCAATATGAACGGACAGATGGCAAAGGACCTCTTCTATAGCGTCAGCGCTTATCAGGACTTCGACCCGGGTACGTTCAAGCTGCGCTCTTCACAGTATCAGGACCGCACACAGATTTATAAGGCTGCTCTCACAAAGCGATATGCCCAGGGCCGTGGCGAGCTGACAGCGATGTATAAGTACAGCAACTCGCACCCCGTCTACAACTACGCCACACAGTCTGCCCCGTTCATTTACGTCGGCGACGGTTCGGTTAAGGAGTTCGGCAAGTTCAAGCTCGGCACCACATCCTACCTCCCCATCGACGCCAACATCACTTATCGCGACATGCGCACGGGCGAACTGAAGCAGACTTCGCTCTACGACTATGACGAGAACCGCTCTTCAGAGGTGTCGCTGCTCAACAATCTGAGCTTCAGCGACGGCTTCAACTGGAAGACATCCGTACGTTACGACCATGCACGCGGAGCCTTTGTCTATCAGACTCCGATGTCTCTGATTGACCTTCAGGCAGACGGCGCAGCCTCAACGTACAACTATCAGCAGAGCGACGCTATGGGCACCGCACAGAAATACAACGGCCGTTACGTCCAGACACGTATGTCTTGCCTCAACGCCGGAACAATAGACGAACTGCTCTTTACTTCAGAACTCTCGAAAAGCTTCAAATCTTCAACACTTCGCGTCGGTGTAAACGAATGGTACTACAACATCGACTATTGCTCAAACACAACCATGTACGACCAGAGCGTGCCTGAGGACGGATCGTACGCCGTACGCCTTTGGGACGCCAACAAGACACAGAGCGTCTTCTACGACTTCAACAAGAACGCCTCAGAGTACTATAAGGGACACGAGAACAAGCTGGCTCTCTATCTCACTCACGACTGGGACATCACTCCGAAGTTCAACGCTTACTACGGCGCACGCATCGAGTGGCAGCGTCTGAAGGGTGAGAACGCAGCCGTAAAGAACGCCAACGGCGATTACGTAGGCCGCTTCGCCGACTACTATCTGGGCGCAACTGCTGCCGATGGCACGAAGATAACTCACGCAAACATGGAGTATGACTGGCTCAACTATGACTTCACAGCAGCCCTGACATACAAGCTGACAAACAATTTCGGCTTCACCGGCGACTTCACATACATCGTACAGCACCCGACCATCTCTACGTTCGCACCAGCAACAATGCCTAACACGGACAAGATAAGCGTGCCTCTGGGACGTGCAGGTATCTACTACAACAACAAGTGGTTGAGCCTCACATCGCTCTTCTCTTACATATCGAAGACCAACAACAACTCAACGCTCAACCTCCAGCATGACGGAGAGATAAAGGCAGCGCCGCTGACATACGACATCCAGACATGGGGATGGACCACAGACGTGGTGGCTCGCCCGTTCAAGGGATTCGACTTCCACTTCCTCTTCACTTATCAGAAGCCGACATACAAGAAGTATGAGACCAGCGTGAAGTTTAGCAGCGGTTACGAGGGCAAGATTAATGCCACCGGAAACATCGTGGCTGAGGTGCCTGAGGTGCTCATCGAGCTTGACCCGAGCTATATGATTACACCGACATTGAAGCTCTGGACATCGTTCCGCTACTTCTCAAAGACCTACGCCAACATCAACGAGGCTTACTACTTCAACGGTCACTGGGAGACATTCGGCGGTCTGAACTGGCAGGCCAACAAGCGTCTCTCACTTGGATGCACCGTCGTTAACTTCCTCAATCAGACTGGCGCCAAGGGCTCTATCGCCGGTGCCGAGCTTATCACCAAGGAGGAAGCCAAGGGCATAAAGAACCAGCTCATGACCGGTTCGTACCTGCGTCCGTTCACAGTGGAGTTCTCAGCAAGTCTTAAATTCTAAAAACCAAATAACAATATGAATACTAAGTTATTCCTTTCAGCAATGGCACTCGTAGCATCGGCTGCCTCTGCACAGACCATTCAGACCACACAGCATGGCGATACCACCATCGTCACCGTAAACAACCCTACCAAGTACCTCATCCTCCCCATTGAGGAGAATAGCCCCGAGGCACAGGTGCTGCTCGACAACGGCAAGAAGACCGACACATGGATGGACGTTCGCCTTGCCGTGAGCCAGAGCGACTACAGCGTGCCCTTCGCTCTCTCTCAGGGAAAGAAGGCTGTGGTGAAGATTTTAGGACTGCCTAAGGATGCCGTAGCGCTGAAGCAGCTGAAGCTGTCGGACACCTTCGACACCACCAACACCGACTATTATCGTCCCGTTTATCATCACACTCCGCTCTACGGATGGATGAACGATGCCAACGGACTGACATACAAGGACGGCGAATACCACCTCTACTTCCAGTATAACCCCTACGGATCGAAGTGGGGCAACATGCACTGGGGTCACTCCGTGAGCCGCGACCTCGTACACTGGCAGCATCTCGACCCTGCCATCGCACGTGATCCGATGGGCCACATCTTCTCTGGCAGCACCGTTGTGGACACACGCAACTCAGCCGGATTCGGCAAGAACGCCATCATCGCCTACTATACTTCGCACAGCATGCACGACGGCAAGCAGGTGCAGGTGCAGTGTATGGCTTACAGCAAGGACAACGGACGCACCTTTACAAAGTATAAGGGCAACCCCGTGGTCACTCCGTTCGACGGTCTGGAGAACTTCCGCGACCCGAAGATCTTCTGGTATCAGCCCACAAAGTCGTGGTATATGATTGTCTCTGCGGACAAGAACATGCGCTTCTATCAGTCGAAGAACCTCAAGCAGTGGAAGTACGTTAGCCAGTGGGGCGAGGGATTCGGCGCACAGCCCAATCAGTTTGAGTGTCCCGACTTCTTCCCGTTGCCCGTCGACGGCGACAAGAACAACCAGAAGTATGTGATGATTGTGAACATCAACCCCGGCTTCGTGTACGGCGGATCAGCCACACAGTACTTCGTGGGCGAGTTCGACGGCAAGGAATTCAAGTGCGACTCGAAGCCTTCCACAGTCAAGTGGCTCGACTGGGGCAAGGACCATTACGCCACCGTTACTTTCTCCAACCTCGGCGAACGCGTCGTAGCAGTGCCTTGGATGAGCAACTGGCAGTACGCCAATGTCACTCCAATCCGCCAGTATCGTGGCGCCAACGCCATGCCGCGCGAGCTGAAGCTGTTCTCCAACAATGGCGAGGTGTATATGTCTGCCAACGTAGTGGACGAGGCTCGCAAGCTGCGCAAGGAGACAAAGGATTTTGGCAACGTCAGCGTGGATAACGCCAACCCGTACATCCAGCGCGGTCTCTTCGCCAATAACGACGGCGCTTTCGAGCTGGAAGCAGACGTCACACCTGACAATTCGGACGTAGTGGGCATCTCGCTCTACAACGACAAGGAGGAGCGCACCGTCATCTATCTCGACCTTAAGCAGAAGCGCATCGTGATGGATCGCTCGGAAAGCGGTCTGACCGACTTCGGCAAACTCGCCGAGCGTCACGACATCGAGAAGCGTGCAGAGGCTGCAGGCGAGATGAAGGGCAAGCTCTCGCAAGACATTGTGGTTAACTACAAGAACGACTTCGCCCTCGGTACATGGGCACCGCTCTCGCTTTGCGGAGCTGAGAACGCCGCCAACCACTGGTCGGAGGATGCCAATGCCTCAGTCAAGAAGTCATATCACTTGGATGTCTTCGTTGACAAATGCTCAGTGGAGCTGTTCGTAGACGGTGGTCGCATCGCAATGACCAACCTCGTGTTCCCCACCACACCTTATAATAATATAAAGGTGTACGCCGAAGGTGGCAAGGCAGAGATGAAGAATCTCAAGGCTTATAAGCTGAACGAATAATGTAAGAGAGAAATCTCAATTGCAGAATTTGCAAAACCAACTGTAGGAGCCGCTTTAGCAATGCAAACTGTAGGAGCCGCGGGCATTCTTGCCTGCGGCATTGCAGCAAGAAACAGCAGCAAGAAACAGCAGCAAGTTACGGCTGCTTGCAGTGATGCGGGCAAGAACTGAAAGTCAGCGACGCGTAGCGGAAAGCTAATGCCCGCACCTCCTACAGTTAGCCTTTTCCTCTCATTTCTTTAGTTTTGTTAGTCAAAATAATTAAAATATCAGAATTACACACAAGACGAGGGGCTGGAGAATATCCGACCCCTCGTCTTTGTTTTACAAGCAAGCATACACAAGCTATGCTAACCATACCAGCAGGCGACACACAAGCCATGCCGACAAAAGTAATGTTACAATCGTTGCACAAATGTTGTATGATACATTATTTACAATCGGATGAAACATATTTTATAGCTCAAGTGCGGCAGAACCTATAATTTTGCAGCAGAAATGAAACAAGTAAAACTAATAACTAATAAGTTTTAAAGAAACCTATGAGCAACTCAAACTCAAGCAAGCTTACGCTCATTCCGGTGATGATAGCTTTCTTCACCATGGGCTTTGTCGACCTTGTCGGCGCAGTATCTAACAACATGCAGGAGGACTTCGGACTGTCTGATTCGGCAGCCAACTTCTTCCCCTCGCTCGTCTTCTTCTGGTTCCTGATATTCTCCGTGCCCACGGGTATGCTGATGAACAAGATAGGACGCAAGAAGACTGTGCTACTCTCCATCATAATTACGACGCTGGCAGTGTTCCTGCCGCTCTTCGACAGCTTCATGCCTACCAAAGAGAGCCAGCTCTGGCTGATGTATATCTCGTTCTCGCTCCTCGGCATTGGTAACGCCATCATGCAGACTTCCATCAATCCGTTAGTGACAATGCTCGTCAAGGGACACTTGGCATCCACTCTCACCTTCGGACAGTTTGTCAAGGCCATCGCATCGTTCATCGCTCCGCTCATCGCAGCATGGGGCGCCACCACCACAGCTCCGATTCTCGGACTCAGCTGGCGCATCCTCTTCCTGCTGTTCTTCGTGATAGGCCTTATCGCCACACTCTGGCTCGGCATGACACGCATCGAGGAAGAGCCTCTCGAAGACAAGGCTTCAGGCTTCGTTGACTGCCTGAAGATGCTCGCCTCGCCCATCATCCTGCTGTCGTTCATCGGCATCATGTGCCATGTGGGCATCGACGTCGGCACCAACGCTGTGGCTCCGCGAATCCTCCTTGAGCGTCTCGGCACTGACACCGACACGGTGAGCAAGTTCGAGTATGCCACCAGCATCTACTTCGCATTCCGTACACTGGGATGCTTCACCGGATCCATCATCATGCGCAAGCTCAACATCCGCACATTCTTCACCATCATCGTCCTTATGATGGCATTGGCAATGGTTGGATTCGTCTTCGGCACAGAGCAGTGGGAACTTTGGGCTGCCATCGCCCTCGTAGGCTACGGCAACTCCAACGTCTTCTCCATCGTCTTCTCACAGGCCATGCTCTCAGCACCCGAGAAGAAGAACGAGGTGTCTGGTCTGATGATCATGGGACTCTTCGGCGGCACCATATTCCCCCTCTTCATGGGATTCGCAAGCGACGCTGCCAAGGCTTCAGGCGCACAGTATCCGCAGGTTTGGGCTGCTGTAGTAATGGCAGTAGGCGTAGCATACCTGCTGAGTTATATCCCCAAGGTTAAGCAATAAAAAAACTAAAAGCCAAATTATATTATGGAAAAGAAATATGTAGTAGGACTCGGCGAAGCGCTCTGGGATGTGCTTCCCGAAGGTAAGAAGCTCGGTGGCGCACCTGCCAACTTCGCTTTTCACGCAGGTCAGTTCGGCCTCAACTCTATAGCTGTCAGCGCTCTTGGCGAGGACAAACTCGCTGAAGAGACCATACAGCAGCTCGAAGAAAAGAGCTTGCAGTACTGCATGCCGCGCGTACCCTACCCCACCGGCACCGTGCAGGTGACTCTCGACAACGAGGGCATACCCACATACGACATCAAGGAGAACGTGGCTTGGGACAACATTCCCTTCAACGATGACTTGAAAGCCATTGCAGAGAACACACGCGCCGTCTGCTGGGGTTCGCTGGCACAGCGCAACGTCGTAAGCCGCGAGTCGATATACAAGTTCCTCGACGCTACGCCGAAGGACTGCATGAAGATTTTCGACATCAATCTGCGTCAGAACTTCTACACAAAGGAAGTGATCTGCGAGAGCATGAAGCGCTGCAACATCCTCAAGATCAACGACGAGGAGCTCGTTCTCATCGGTCGTATGTTCGGTTATCCCGGCCTTGACATCGAGAACAAGTGCTGGCTCATCCTCGGCAAGTACGACCTGGACATGCTGGTGCTGACCTGCGGCACTAACGGCAGCTATGTCTTCACACCAGGCTCAATGTCGTACCAGCCCACTCCGAAGGTGGAGGTGGCAGACACTGTAGGCGCCGGCGACTCATTCACAGGCACCTTCTGCGCATCCATCCTCGCCGGAAAGCCCGTAACGGAGGCTCACAAGCTGGCGGTAAGCGTAAGCGCATACGTCTGCACACAGAACGGCGCAATGCCCATCCTGCCTGAGGAAGTGAAGGAAATGAAAGATTAGGAAGCCCATACGTAAAAGGTTATTATTGATAAAGGAGTTAGGACGACGAATAATAAAAAGTCGTTCCTAACTCCTGTTTTTTTTTCATATCAATATTTACTTCAGTCTGGTTTCCCATTAAGCAAATTAATGGTATCAGTAAATTCAGACACTAATTCAATAAAACGAGGATTATCCTTCCTTATTATTAATGCTGCATAATTTTCGTTATCTTCATCATCATAAACAATCTGAGGAAGAAACAAATAATCAGCTTTCTCATTGTATATACTAAACCAGTATTGGAACAATCGGCTACGCATCCTTTGCATACCATCACCAGTCTCACAGATATAGAGTAGCGCAGCTTTGTTCTTGTTAAAGAACTCCTCAATTATAGCCAATATGGTTTCTCGTACTTTGTGATCACGAGGCGATTTAGTTCCTTTTGGATTTGATATGCCAAACTGATAAACAATACCTGATTGTAATATATCGTCCTTTTCAAAGGAGATAAAAATTTCAGCCATATTATCCGTCATGAAACTATAAGTTCCATTATCAACTTCCATTTTTACAATATATTCAGATTTAGCGTTTATTGCATCCAAAGACAATTTTTCCATTACCATATTTCCACACTAATAGAATGATCGCCAGACTGATCTTTACAACTTTCACGGACAAAATTCTCAAGCTTTTCTGACATTTTACGCTTCAGCTCCTTTGAAGCTTTCCAGCGTCGCAATGCCTCTTCACGTGTCAACTTTATATTATCCATTCTATTCTTATTTATTGGTTTTCAATTTATTGCTGTATCTATCAATTTCTATTACTCGCTACAAAAATAGCTAAAAAATCAATATGAAGCTAATTTTTTTAAACAAAAGTATCTCAAAGTGGTTGTTTAGCAGCTCAACAATACAAGCCCAATGGATAAACATTAAGGCAACTTTCCACAAGACATACGTTTCTGCAAAATCGAAAAAGGCTGTTTCGGAAATACATCCAAAACAGCCTCTGGTCTATTTGTTTTTACTTTTTTCAGTATTAATGTCGAGAACTTCATCGCGTTCGACGCACGCTCCATCCTCTCCTTGTGGGTAGCTCAGGCTATTTGCCGTCGCCATCTCCCCACATTCCTATTGCAGCGCTGGCTGCGAATAGGGTCATCATCATTGTCATCAACATAACTTTTTACCTTTCTTGACTAATAAACCATTTACCTGACCTTTTGCCTAAGGTCTAATCACCTATCTGTCGACTTGAAGCATCGACTAAATACCATTGAGACGCTTGAGTTACCCTAATCTTTTTTATTTACCTTACTGACTAATACTTTCTTTGTTACCTTGTCTCAATCTTCATACCTTCTCTTCTTACCTGTATTCACTAATTACCTATCGTTACTAATCTCTTGCTAATCGTCTGTGTTATCCTTGATAATCCTTTCTACCTTCTGGCTAATACCTTTCTCTTTTTACCTTTTAGTCATCCTTTCACTATACAATCTCAATACCTTCATGTTGTCATCCTCAATCTCTATACCTTACTATTAAATTACCTGATTACCTTTTTACCTTCTTTTTTACCTATTCTCTCAAAGTTCTCTTATAGTCCTTTGTCTTCGGATGCCTCACGGTATCCTTGTTTTGACGATGCAAAGGTACTACTGTTTGGGCACACAAACAAGCTTTTCCGCCTGTTTTATCGTCTTTTGCTTATTAATTTGACCTACATCAAACGTTTTGTGTACGTGCACACCAAAATATAGTATAAGAAGAACGCAAATATAGTGTAAAGAGGGAGCAATTAGCTCAGAACTATCAAAATCGCAGAAGAATTTGATGAAAAACGCCTGCATCTCTTGCTTTCACAAGAAGATGCAGGCTGAAGCGGCATGGGATATTATTATATTATGGATATGACCGGGTTCCTCTTATTATGCTACGTCAGGAGCGACCTCAGCTTTTGTGGTGTCCACCTCTGTGGAGTCAGAGAACATCATCATGGCTGTGTCGTCAGCACCTGTTGCGCTTACTGCTGAGTCCTCTGCCTCTGTCTCTACGGGAGCGTTTGCCGGCTGTTCAACGGGCTGATCAGCGGGCTGTTCTGCTGGTGCCACAGTGTCCACTGTTGTTGTGTCCTGCGGAAGTGAAGTGCTGAGACCTGACATAGAGGCGTTAGCGAATACGTTGCTTACTGATACCATTACGATAGCTGCGATAGCTGCAAAAAATAACTTCTTCATATGCGTAAATTTTTAAATTGTTAATATTATTATTGTTTACTGTTTAATGAACCCTGCCAGAACCATTCAGTTCGTTGCGTCGTTCGATTAATATAATGCAACGGGCGTGCCAAAACAACGCTCAAAATCTTAAGCCATTGAATATCAACAATGTAAGAAAAATATCTCAAAAATAAAGAAGCGTGGAAGTGGGGAAAAGTGGGGAGCAAGTGGGGAGCAAGTGGGGAAATATTCCACACTTGCTTGATCATATCCTTCAATTTGCTTTTTATGAAAGTGTTGCGTATACTCAACACTTTTGACAAAATCATCGAATCTGTTGCGTATACTTAACATTCGAGCAAAAACGAAAGCGCCCTGCAAGGGCAAAAGCGTTCTGATAAGATGCTTTTACCCTTGCAGGGCGCTTATATATTATATAATGTATATACGCGCTTTGCTGCTTACTCGTATATCCACTCTGCCTTGCTCACGGCCTTGGCGCCATTGGCTGCAGGAGCCTGCGCCGGCGATGCTGCGCGGCAGTAGCCCACGAGTGTAATGTCGAAGATGAGCGTCGAATAGGCGGGGATACTGCTCTTTGACGACGAAGCATAGCCTAACTGCTGCGGAATGGTTACCGTCCATCGGTCACCGATGTGCATGCTCTGCAGGGCGGTGGCGAAACCGTTCACTACGCCGCTTACGGCAAACGTCGAGGGATTCATGGTGGAGAGATTATAGTCGCCGGTCCATGACTGGTCGAACAACAGGCCCTTCGGGTAGCTGGTTGTGGGGATAAGGCGTCCGCTGTAGTGCACCTTCACGGAGTCAGTAAAGAACGGGCAGCCTGATCCTTTGCCTTCATTCTTCACCTCCACCACGACATGGTCGTACGAATGCTTTGCCACCTCGCTGTTGAGCGAGTATGAGCGCAGCACCTTCCAGTCGGTGTTGCCAGCGTCAGCGAGTTGCTTGGCTGAGTTATACTTTGCATCGAAATAAGTTTCGTTGCGGCTCTGCCAGTTGTCGAACTCGTTATCCTCTTCCTTTGTCTCGCTGCATGACGACAGCCCTGCTGCGAGAACAGAGGTCATGGCGAGCGTTAGGTATGCATATATCTTCTTCATTCTTAATTGTTAAGTACGTGTATATAAGTGGTGGGGCTTCACGCCCTACGTCTTACTGGAGCTTCTTCAGGAGGCTGGTGATGCTCACCTTATCCTCGATGATGGCCTGAAGCTGGTCGATGCTTACGCGCTCCTGCTCCATTGTGTCGCGGAAACGGAGAGTAACGGTGTTGTCCTTCAGCGTGTCGTAGTCTACAGTCACGCAGTAAGGAGTGCCGATAGCGTCCTGACGACGATAGCGCTTGCCGATGGTGTCCTTCTCGTCGTAGTGGGTGTTGAAGTGGAACTTCAGGTTGTTGACAATCTCGCGAGCCTTCTCTGGCAGTCCGTCCTTCTTTACGAGGGGCAGCACGGCGAGCTTTGTCGGAGCCAATGCCGGCGGAAGGAGCAGGACAACGCGTGTCTCGCCGTTCTCGAGCTTCTCCTCACGATATGAGTGACACATTACGCTGAGGAACATACGGTCTACGCCGATAGATGTCTCGATGACGTACGGAGTGTACGATTCCTTTGTCTGCGGGTCGAAGTACTTGATTGAGCGGCCTGAGAACTTCTCATGCTGAGAGAGGTCGAAGTTGGTGCGGCTGTGTACGCCCTCCACTTCCTTGAATCCGAACGGCATCTTGAACTCGATGTCCGTAGCGGCGTTGGCGTAGTGAGCGAGCTTCTCATGGTCGTGGAAGCGATAGTTCTCAGCACCGAAGCCGAGAGCCTGGTGCCACTTCATACGCAGCTCCTTCCATCTCTTGAAGTATTCGATCTCTGTGCCCGGCTGTACGAAGAACTGCATCTCCATCTGCTCGAACTCGCGCATACGGAAGATAAACTGGCGAGCAACGATCTCGTTACGGAAAGCCTTGCCGATCTGAGCGATACCGAAAGGAATCTTCATACGGCCGGTCTTCTGCACGTTGAGGTAGTTGACGAAGATGCCCTGTGCTGTCTCCGGACGGAGATACACCTTCATTGCACCCTCAGAGGTTGAGCCCATCTCTGTAGAGAACATAAGATTGAACTGACGAACGTCGGTCCAGTTCTTTGTGCCGCTGATGGGGTCTACGATTTCCTCGTCCTCAATAATCTTCTTCAGCTCTGCGAGGTCAGGACCCTGCATAGCCTTGGTGTAACGCTCATGGAGGGCGTCACGCTTCTGCTGGTGCTCCAGCACACGGGGATTTGTTGAACGGAACTGAGCCTCGTCGAATGCGTCGCCGAAGCGCTTGCGTGCCTTAGCCACTTCCTTGTCAATCTTCTCCTCGTACTTAGCTATCTGGTCCTCGATGAGAACGTCGGCACGATAGCGTTTCTTTGAGTCGCGGTTGTCAATGAGGGGGTCGTTGAAAGCGTCGACGTGTCCGCTGGCCTTCCATATAGTAGGATGCATGAAGATGGCTGAATCGATGCCCACGATGTTCTCGTGAAGGAGCACCATGCTCTGCCACCAGTACTGCTTGATGTTGTTCTTGAGTTCAACGCCGTTCTGACCATAGTCGTAAACTGCGCCCAGACCATCATAAATCTCGCTGCTCGGGAATACGAAACCGTACTCTTTGCAGTGACTAACGATTTTCTTGAAAACGTCTTCTTGTGCCATTTCTTTATATATTTTTGTTATTCTGAGTTTCCGTTATTATTCATCGCCATCCTTAGGAATAGCTTATAGATTGCAAAGTTACGCTTTTTTGCCTTATTTTCTATCTATAATGTAGTTAAATGTTATAAAACAAAGGGATTGATTAGTTGAAATTTGAGAGTTGAGAGTTGAAAGTTATGATTGCTCTCTATCTGATAAAAACCACCTAATATCGAAAAGAATATGATTTATTCATCGTAACCTCTCTTCAACGCATAGTCTACTAATAACAACTCTCAACTCTCAATTTTCAACTCTCAAGTAAAATCTTTTGTCTTTCCACTTTTTTTTATTACTTTTGCGAGTTAGCCGACCTGTTCGGCTATTTTAATAAAAATCCCTAAACCACACGATATACATAAAGATATGGACGACGAGATAAGAGACAATGAAGAAATGAGTGAGAAGGACGAGCAGACACTTGAAGGCAACGTCCCTGACGACGCTGAAGGCAAAGAAGCCGACGGCGAGTCAGCTCCTACGCAGCACTCCGACTATAAGCCGGTGAACCGTTTCGACGCATCCGCCGTACATCATCTCAGCGGAATGTATCAGAACTGGTTTCTCGACTACGCCTCCTACGTAATTCTTGAGCGTGCCGTCCCCCACATCGAGGACGGTCTGAAACCTGTGCAACGACGCATTCTCCACTCTATGAAGCGCATGGACGACGGTCGCTTCAATAAGGTGGCTAACATCGTGGGACACACCATGCAGTTCCATCCGCACGGCGACGCTTCCATCGGCGACGCTCTCGTGCAGATGGGTCAGAAGGATCTGCTGGTGGACTGTCAGGGTAACTGGGGTAACATACTTACCGGCGACCGCGCCGCCGCACCGCGTTACATCGAGGCACGACTCTCCAAGTTTGCACTCGACGTGGTGTTCAATCCCAAAACCACACTCTGGCAACTCTCATACGACGGACGAAACAAGGAGCCTATCACGCTTCCTGCCAAATTCCCGCTCCTTCTCGCACAAGGCGCGGAGGGCATTGCCGTGGGTCTCAGCTCGAAGATTCTGCCGCATAACCTCGTGGAAATCTGCGACGCAGCCATACATTACCTGCGCGGAGAGGACTTCCAGCTCTTCCCTGACTTCCCCACAGGCGGATCCATTGACGTGGCACGCTACAACGACGGTCAGCGTGGAGGCATGGTGAAGGTGAGGGCTAAGATAGAGAAGCTCGACTCGAAGACCATCGTCATCCGCGAGATTCCGTTCTCAAAGACCACCACCACGCTTATCGACTCCATCCTCAAAGCCATCGACAAGGGAAAGATAAAGGCAAAGAAGGTGGACGACAATACGGCTGCAGAGGTGGAAATCCAGGTGCATCTCGCTCCGGGAGTTTCCTCGGACAAGACCATTGACGCTCTCTACGCATTCTCTGACTGCGAGATAAACATATCGCCCAACTGCTGTGTGATTGAGGACAACAAGCCTTGCTTCCTCACTGTCAGCGACGTGCTGCGCCATTCCACCGACTCGACGATGGGACTGCTGCGCCGCGAACTCCAGATTCGCAAGTCGGAACTGGAGGAACAGCTCTTTTTCTCGTCCTTGGAGCGCATCTTCATAGAGGAGCGAATATATAAGGAGAAGAAGTTTGAGCAGGCGAAATCGCAGGACGAGGTGGTCAGCTTCATCGCCCAGAAGCTCGAACCGTTCAAGGACCAGACGTTCAAAGTGCCGTCGAAGCGCACCGATGCGGACGGCAAGACGGAGCAGGTGATGGTGGAATACGCCTTCCATCGCGACATCACTCGCGACGACATCCTGCGCCTGCTCGAGATAAAGATGCAGCGCATCCTCAAGTATAACAAGGACAAGGCGGACGAACTCATGGCGCGTATCAAGGCTGAACTCGCCGACATCGAGAACGACCTCCAGCACATGACCGACGTTACGATACGCTGGTTTGAATATATACGCGACAAATACGGCAAAGACCATCCGCGCCGCACCGAGATAAAGAGCTTCGACACCATCGAGGCTGCAAAGGTGGTGGAAGCCAACCAGAAGCTGTATATAAACCGTCAGGAAGGTTTCATCGGAACCGGACTGAAGAAGGACGAATTCGTATGCAACTGTTCGGACATCGACGACATCATCGTGTTCTTCAAGGACGGCAAGTATAAGATGGTGAAGGCGGCTGACAAGATATTCGTGGGCAAGAACATCCTGCACGTGCAGGTGTTCAAGCGTAACGACAAGCGAACCATCTACAACGTGGTTTATCGCGACGGAAAGGGCGGCGCATGCTTCATCAAGCGCTTCTTCGTGCCGACAATGACTGTGGGCAAGGACTATGACTGCACGCAGGGCACACCGGGGTCGCGCATTCTCTACTTCACAGCCAACCCCAACGGAGAGGCTGAAATCATCAAGGTGACGCTCGAAGCCAACCCGCGCCTGAAGAAGATATTCATCGAGAAGGACTTCTCCGAGATAGGCATCAAGGGACGCACGTCGAAGGGCAACCTCGTAACGCGCAACCCCGTGCATCGCATCGGACTGAAGAGTCACGGTCATTCCACATTGGGAGGCCGCAAGGTGTGGTACGACGCCGATGTCAACCGACTGAATTATGACGAGCACGGACGACTCTTGGGCGAGTTCTATGATGACGACGCAATACTCGTGGTACTGGACGACGCCACCTACTATACGTCTTCGTTCGACGTAAACAACCACTACGAGGACAACATACGCATCATCGAAAAGTGGAATCCGAACAAGGTATGGACTGCCGTGCTCTATGATGCCGACAATGACAACAATCTCTACATCAAGCGTTTCCGCATGGAGGCGATAAAGCGTCCGCAGAGTTATCTCGGCGAGAACGAGAAAAACCGTCTGGTATTGCTTACCGACACGCCATTCCCGCGCATAGAAGTGAGCTTGGCTCCTGCCAAGGCTCCCGACGGAACCGAACAGCCGCGCCAGCCCATCATCGTTGACGCGGAGGAGTTTATCGGCGTGAAGGGATATAAGGCGAAGGGCAAGCGTGTCACCACACTGGACGTAACGGACGTGAAGGAGCTGGAACCGACACGACAGCCCGAGCCAGAGCCGGAAGACGACAAAGAGGAGCGTCATGACGACACACCGCAGGAGAATCTCGACCCCGACGCAGGCAAGAGCCAGCAGCAGGTGATTGACGAGATGACCGGACAGCTCCGCCTCTTCTCCGACGAAGAAGACATGTAGGACTATAAATATATATATAATGTAGTGCTATGAACATTATCAGGACCATACTGGCGGTGGCTGTCATTCTGCTGACAGCCACGCCACCAGCCAAAGCCGAGTCGCCGGAGAAGCGCAAGACCACCTCGCTGCTTCTCGGCGTAGGCCATACCAACCTCCTCGACACATATCTCTCCCCGGAGAAATACAACGGCATCAACCTTACGCTCGTCTCACACACCATGCGTGAGAACGCCTCATCGTGGGCACGAACCATACACCACGAAGGCAACATAGCCTTCGCGGACAACCGTTCGGGCAACGGTGGCGAGATGGCTGGCTCATACACGTTCCGCTATGCCATGCTCCACAAGTGGCGCTTAGGCATAGGACGACGCACGCTGAGAGTGATGGCTGGTGGCGCCGTCAACACCAATCTCGGCTTCGTATATAACACCCGCAACGGCAACAATCCCGCCAACGCACGCCTATCGCTCGACATAGGACCGACAGTGGCGTTCGACCTGCCTCTTGGCGCACCCGGACATTTCCGCGGCGTGTCAATAAGCCCCGGCGACTGCGCCCACTATCCAGCCGTTATCCGCTATGAGGCGTCGGCTCCGCTCGCAGGACTGATGTTCTCGCCCAACTACGGACAGACTTACTACGAGATATTCACGCAAGGCAATTATGACCATAACGTCGTGCCCACCACCATCGGTTCCACTCCGTCGTTCAGACAGATGCTCACCGTTGACTTCCGTCTGGCTCGAACCACGTGGCGCATCGGATATCTCGGAACCATTGAGCAGGCACACGTCAACAACCTCAAGCAACACACTTACACGCACTCTCTCGTGATAGGCTTCGTAAAGAAGTTCAACTGGAAGCCTATCCGATAAACCAGAGTGTGAGACATACGGTATTTCAGGCGGAACGCTGAGTATTTCTCGGCGTTCACTGATTATATTTCATTATTATGTAATACATCTCTAACTTTGTAAATGGAATATACAATGACCACTCACATGAATTACCGCAAGGAACACCTTATCTATACATCCATTTGGCTTATGCTATACCTTTCGCCACTGGCGAGTCTGTATATGCGTATGTCGTCAAATCCCAACATCGCTTTTTCATGGCATGAGATTCTCAACGCATGGGCGTTTAATACCATCTGGCTCGTTCTGATGCTCATCCATAACTTCCTGCTGCTGCCCGTCCTTATCATCAAGCGGCGCACGTGGCAGTATCTGGTGTTGTCTTTGGCGCTTCTCATCTCATGTACGTTCGTTTCTTCCCTCGCCAGACCCGGAGGGCCGCACTCAGACAAAAGGAGAAAGCTGATGGAGATGAACGACCGTAACTATTATATATGCGGAAAGTCAGACATTTGCGAAGCTCCAGAACTGTGCCAGAAAATGGAGCACGACCCGAAGGAGGACATGTGCCGCAAGCCTATACACGGAGGCAAGTCATTCCCTATGCCAAGATATAATCCGGACGAACTGCGACCCATCAGACCCGTACCGATGATGGGACCGGGTGATGCTGTGGCGTTCTTCGGAGGGCTGATGCTCATGGGCATGAACCTCGGCGTGAAGCTATACTTCAAGACGCAGGAAGACCGCGACCATCAGGAGATGCTGGAGAAGCAAGACCTTGAGCGACAACTCGAATATCTGCGTTATCAGGTCAATCCGCATTTCTTCATGAACACCCTGAACAACATCCACGCCCTCGTCGACATCAATCCCGAACGAGCCAAGACCACCATCGTGGAGCTATCGAAGATGATGCGTTACATCCTCTATGAGGGCGACAAGAAGCTCATCCCCGTACAGCGCGAGGCGCTGTTCCTGAAGAACTACATCGAGCTGATGCGTCTGCGCTATTCCAGCCGCGTGAGCATCAATCTTGACATACCCGAGATGATGCCCGACGTGATGCTGCCCCCATTGCTGCTCATCATCTTCGTGGAGAACGCCTTCAAGCACGGCGTCAGCTACGCAGCACCGTCATTTATAGACATAAAGGTGACGGTGACGCAGGAAATGCTCCAGTTCAAGTGTCGCAACAGCCGGCAGGAACAGAAGCCGGACGAGAAGAAAAAGAAGGGAGGCGTAGGACTCGCCAATGCCCGCCGCCGACTTGACCTGCTGTTCCACGACAAGTACAGCCTGGAGATAAAGGAAGACGACAAGGAGTACGACGTGCAGCTCGAGATTCCGCTAAGCAAGAACAACAGCTAAACAAAACACCAAACACATCATATATATGATCAGAACTCTCGTTATCGACGACGAACCGCTCGCCCTGCAACAGCTGGCAGCTTACGTCGGAAAGATACCATACCTCACTCTCGTCGGCGAATGCCAGAGCGCCCTTGAAGCACGCGACATCATAGCACGCGAGCAGATTGACGCCATATTCATCGACATCAACATGCCTGACCTCAACGGCATGGACTTCGTGCGATCGCTCGCAGCACCGCCCATCGTGGTGTTCACCACCGCCTACTCGGAGTATGCCATCGACGGATATAAGGTGGACGCAGCCGACTACCTGCTCAAGCCGTTCTCGCTGGACGACTTCCGCAAGGCGGCACAGCGCGTAAAGCGACGCTATGACATGGAGATGGCGGCTGACATGCCCCTTCCGCCAGCCGATGCGCCCACAGAAGAGAAGCCCTTGCACGACGACGACACCATCTTCCTCAAGACCGAACACCGCGTAGTGCGTGTCAACATTGCGGACATACGCTACGTGGAGGGAATGTCCGAATACCTGAAGGTGCACCTTGAGAACGAGCGCCCCATCATCATGCTCCTAAGCATGAAGAAGATGGAGGAACGTCTGCCCTCCTCCTTCGTACGCATCCACCGATCATACATCGTCAACATGAAGAAGGTGAAGGAGGTGACAAAGAACCGAATAGTGATGGACGCCGACACCTATCTGCCCATCGGCGACATATACAAGGAAGCCCTGACAAGCTATCTCGCAGACAAATACTTGGGAAGATAAAAAAACTCCTAATTCCTAATTCGGACGGCATACTGTCCGCTATGCAAATATTGTACAAAGAGTAAAAACTTGTTACAAAATAAAAATTGATTCTGGAGAATCAAAAAGCTGTTTTTATGGTGTTTTGCTGCCCAAACAGCACCCACGCCATACGATAGAGCCACTTTTACACTACGATAGTGCCACTATTAGAGTGTAAAAGTGGCTCTATTGCATTACAAAAGTGCCAGTATTGTAGTGTAAAAGTGGCGCTATTGCAACCAATGATGCTTGTTTGGCTCCGCTATTCATTGCACATTTATTCCCATAACCGTATAACCAGCTACACATCAACGTATTATCGCTGCACGCTCAAAACTCAAGAATTTCGCACCAAAGATTTTGTTGTGCGCTCAACTCATAGTATTGAGCATCAGAAATGCAAATATTGTATTCGGCAAATACCTTTATACACAAAAAAATAAGCTATTAAGGAACGATTGAGCGTATTTTGTTATTGCATATTTAAAATAAGTAAAAAAAGATGTGTAAATTTGCCGTAAGAATAAAGAAGACAGGATATAACACACTATAATAAACTGAAAGAAATATGAAATACCTCAAGACAGTAAGCCATCTGCTGCAAATTGTGATGACTCCGCTGCGCAGCAACTGGGCGTTCTTCACGTTCATATACCTGCTTGGATGTATATGTGCATGGGTGACGCTACCTGATGCACGCGGTGCGAAACTGTACGACAACCTATATCCGGAACTCTTCCTTGACGTATACGTGCTTGCCACGATACTGACGATACTGCCAAGAAGAGTGAAGCCTTGGATAAGAGGTTTCTTTTATTTTGTGCTCTATACAGCAGCCGTCGTGGATGTCTACTGCTTCGTAAAGTTTCAGTCGACGCTAACGCCCACCATGCTGCTGCTCGTAGGCGAGACCGACTCAAGAGAGGCGGGCGAGTTCATACGCTCATGCGTGTCGCCTGACATTCTTATGAGCGGTGTGGGATGGGTGTTGCTGCTCATGGCTGTGCACATTCTTACAGCCATAAAGCTACGCTTCCCCCACTTCGTTCCGCGCAACTGGTGTCGTTTGGTACGGTCAATCCTCGTGCAGTCGCGCTTCTTCCTCCATCGTGTCCGCCATGTGACGGAGTTTGCTGTTCTGGCGCTGCTCGTATTCTCCATCGTTATGAGTGTGCACAACAAGGCAGCCACCTTGAAGCTGATGACGGGCAAGACCATCGGCGACGTGGAACACACGCTGACGGAGAAAGACCATGCCGTGCTCTATCAGCCCATCTACCGCTTGGTATTCAGCATTTACGCCAATACGCTGACCGTCAAGCAAGTGGACAAGCTCATTGCTACAGCCGACAAGGTGAGAGTGGACTCATGCTCGTTCACCTCGCCCAACATCGTGCTTATCATAGGCGAGAGCTACAACCGACACCACTCGTCGCAGTACGGCTATGTGATGCCAACCGCACCGAGGCAGACCAAGTTGGAACACAAGGGACGACTCGTCAAGTACACGGACGTGGTAAGCCCGTGGAACCTCACCAGCTTCGTATTCAAGCATATCTTCTCGCTCTACACCGTGGGCGACAAGGGAGAATGGTGTGACTATCCGCTCTTCCCCGAACTGTTCAGAAAGGCCGGCTATCACGTCACGTTCATCACCAACCAGTTCCTGCCCAAGGCGAAGGAGGCGGTGTACGACTTCAGCGGCGGCTTCTTCCTCAACAACCCGAAGCTCAGCGCGGCTCAGTTCGACACACGCAACACCGAACTCCACCAGTACGACGAGGACCTGCTGGAAGACTATGACAAGCTGCAGTCGCAGGACACGGAGAACAACCTCATCATCTTCCACCTCCTCGGACAGCACGTGGCTTACCGCCAACGCTCGCCGAAAGACCGAAAGAAATTCAAGGGCGATGACTATAAGGAGCTGAAGCCGGGACTCAACGCGAGAGAACGTCAGATTCTGGCTGACTACGACAACGCCGTGCTCTATAACGACTCCATCGTGACGGAGATAGTGAAGAAGTTCGAGAACAAGGATGCCATCGTCATCTACGTGCCCGACCATGGCGAGGAATGCTTCGAGGGCGACATGCACTTCTTCTGCCGTATGCACTCGGCAAAGGTGGACGCACGTCTGGCTCACGCCGAGTTTGACATCCCGATGTGGATATGGTGCTCACGCAAATACATCAGAAAGCGCCCCGAGATATTCCGCGAGGTGATGGCGTCGCGCAACAAGAGATATATGACGGACGCCCTTCCGCACATGCTGCTCTATCTTGCCGGCATCAGCTGCCCGGAATATAAGGACCGCCTCAACCTGCTCTCGCCGGCGTATGACGAGACCAGACCGCGCATCCTGAAAAACTCTGCCGACTACGACAAGCTGAAGTAAGAGGCATAATAAGAACAACAAAGACAAGAAACAAGGAAAGACAACATAACAGACAACAATATCAACATGGACAAACCATTGCTCTCGCGCACGGAATGCGCCGCTCTCAGAGGACTTGCCATCATCGGCATCTTCCTCCACAACTATTGCCACTGGCTGGGAATGGCTGTAAAGGAGAACGAATACACCTTCACCATGTCAAAGAGCTCGCAGCTCATGCAGGTGATAGCTTCGCCGGACATCTATCTGCCCGTACACCTCGTGTCCTTCTTCGGACATTACGGCGTGCCGGTGTTTCTCTTCCTCTCGGCTTACGGACTGGTAATGAAGTACGAGAACCGCGGTTCGCAGAAGCCGTCGCCGAAGCAGACCGCCGTCATACCGTTCCTCTCACATCACTTCACGAAGCTCTTCAAGATGATGATAGTGGGCTACGTGATCTTCACGATGGTGGACGCCATAACGCCCGGACCTCACAAATACCAGGTGATGGACATCATCAGCCAGATGTTTATGTTCAACAACGTGATGCCCGACCCTGACCACATCATCTGGCCCGGACCCTACTGGTTCTTCGGACTGATGATGCAGCTCTACATCGTCTATCGTCTGCTGCTGTGGCGCCGCGGCGACATCTTCCCGCTGCTGCTCATCGTGGCGTGCTGGGCATTGCAGGCGTTCTGCGATCCCGAGGGCGACACGCTCAACCGCATCCGCTATAACTTCATGGGTGGCGTGCTGCCGTTCTGCGCCGGACTGCTCTTCGCACGACGCGGCAAGCAGATGAGTCGCGGATTCCTGACCACGCAGACCGTCATATCCATAGCTCTCGTGTTCTTCTTCAGCTTCAACTTCCAGACATGGCTGTGGGCACCGCTCTTCGTCTGCACGGCATCCGTGGGCATAGCAAAGCTTACACCGGCAAAGATAAACAAATGGATAGCATGGGTGGGCAACATATCGGCAGCCCTCTTCGTACTCCATCCCGTCACACGCAAGATATTCATCCCCATATCGCGCCACGGCGACATCTACACCGGACTGCTCCTCTACATCATTGCGTCCATAGCCCTCGCATGGTTCTATCATAACTTCTCGAAGCTGCGCGCAGAAAAAAAATAGGAGTTAGGAATTAATTCAAAATTCAGAAAGAATGCTTATACCCGATATCGAACTGAAGAACATTTCGCGCTACAGAGCCGAACAGATGGGAGCTGCCATGCTCTTCGTCATCCTCTTCCACGTGGCGCTCGACCGTGGCGACCCTTTCTACGGGTTGCGACGTTGCGGCAACGTGGGTGTAGACATATTCCTGTTCCTTAGTGGCGTAGGACTGTGGTTTGCATGGAGCAAGAATCAGGACATCCTGCATTTCTACAGACGACGCCTGCTGCGCATCTTGCCCACATGGCTGGTGTGCGCCACGGCGTTCTATCTGCCTGACTATCTCGGTCCGAGAAAGTTCTCACGGTCGCTTGTCGACCTTATCGGCGACATAACCATCAACTGGGACTTCTGGCTGCACGACGAACTGACGTTCTGGTATGTGCCAGCCATAATGCTTCTCTATCTGCTTGCGCCACTCTACATGAAGCTGATATCGCGCCACAGCGAATACAGATGGACACCGGTGCTGATGATAGTATGGTGCATAATGGTGCAATGGGTGCTGCCCATCCATCATGCCGTGGGACATCTCGAGATATTCTGGAGCCGCGTCCCGATATTCTTCATCGGCATCAACTGCGGCGAGATGGTACGGACCGAACGGCGCATCGAGGGCAGCGCGGTGTGGATGCTCCTCCTCGCCTTCGCCATGACCTTCGGCACGAGCCTCTATCTTGAGCAGGAAAGGCACGGCATGTTCCCGCTCTTCGTGGAAAGAATGCTCTACATCCCCTTCACCATCTGCTCCGTTCTGCTCATGAACCGCATCTTCCGCCGCACGCCGCAATGGGTGAACCGCTCGTTCCGCTTCGTCGGAGCATTGAGTCTGGAGGCATACCTCATTCACATCCACTTCGTCCTCGTCTACATCGAGCCACACCACCTCGGCTACTGGCCTACGTTCCTTGCAACGGTGGCGATAACGCTGCCCATAGCATGGGTGCTCCAGTGGATAGTGACCAAGTTGCCCGCAATGATAATGAAAAGGAAAAAACAATAGGAAACCCCTAAAACTCCATAACTATGATAAAGAACATACTAAGACTGACGCGTCCGAAACAATGGATAAAGAACTTCTTTGTCTTCATCCCGATGTTCTTCGGAGGCGAACTCTTCGACCTTCACTCAATATGGCTCGCCACCATCACGTTCGTGGCGTTCAGCCTAACGGCATCGTCCATCTATTGCTACAACGACATCGTGGACGTGGATGCCGACCGTTGCCACCCCGTAAAGTGCCTGCGCCCAATAGCATCGGGCGCCCTCTCCATCCGTATGGGCTACATACTGATGACGGTTTGCTTCCTCCTTTCAATGGCTGTGCTTATGGCGCTGCCTCCGGAAGTGATGAGTCCGGTCATGGCGGTCATCGTCTTCTATTATATCCTCAATCTCTCTTACTGCTCCAAGCTCAAGCAGTTTGCCATCCTTGACGTGTGCATCGTGGCGTTCGGCTTCGTGCTGCGCATCCTTGCCGGAGGCTTCGCTTGCGAGTTGGCGCTGTCAAGCTGGATTGTCATCATGACCTTCCTCCTCACGCTCTTCATGTCGTTCGCCAAAAGAAGGGACGACGTACTGAGGATGAACGAGACGGGAGAGGCTCCGCGTAAGAACACCGTGCGCTATAATCTTACGTTCATCAATCAAGCCATCACCATAACAGCCTCCGTAACGCTCGTCTGCTACATCATGTACTGCGTTTCGCCGGAAGTGGTGGAGCGATTCCAGACACCTTATCTATATCTGACGTTCGTCTTCGTTCTGCTCGGACTGCTGCGCTACATCCAGATAGCCGTGGTGGACAAGAAGAGCGGCGACCCTACGAAGGTGATTCTGAAAGACCATTTCTCACAAGTGATTGTCATAGCATGGATACTGACCTTCCTGCTTATGATTTACGTTATATAAGAGCGAAGCAGAAGCTTACTTGTCATGCTATACGTTGAGGTTATCTTACCATTACCACTCGAAGGTGTCTTCACTTACTCCGTGCCTGACATAATGGCGGAAAAGGTGAAGATGGGGGTACGTGTGCTCGTTCCGTTGGGAAAGTCGAAGACTTACACGGCTATGGCGGTAAGGACACACTCGCAGAAGCCCGACTTCCAGACGCGCGACATACTTCAGGTGATTGACACCGAACCGGTGTTGCTGGAAAAGCAGCTGAAGCTGTGGCAATGGATAGCCACGTACTATATGGCACCGTTGGGGGATGTCTTCAAGGCGGCGTTGCCAGCCGGACTGAAGGCGGAGGAGAACTATAAGCCGCGAACCGTGCGGTGCGTGACGTTGGCTGAGAACCTTCGCACGGAGCCTTCCATGCAGCTCGCCATGTCTATTCTCGCACGAGCCTTGAAGCAGCAGCAGACCTTCGCCACTTACCTGCATCTCTCGCATTGGGACGAAACGGACGGCGAGACGCCGCCACAACACATCGAAGATATTGCGTGCGACGAACTGCTTAACGCAGCACACGCCTCGGACGCCGTGCTCCGACAGCTTATCAACCGAAAGTTCCTTACCGTCTATCAGCGTGAGGTGGGACGACTGAACACCACGGGCGAGGCGCATCCCGAGAACATCCTTCCGCTTAGCGAGGCGCAGCAGGACGCCATGAACCAGATAAGGACAGAGTTTATGCGTCATAACGTGGTGCTCTTCCACGGCGTGACATCAAGCGGAAAGACGGAGATATACATCCATCTCATCCAGAGAATGCTGGACGAGGGCAAGCAGGTGCTCTATCTGCTGCCCGAAATTGCCCTGACGGTGCAGATGACGGAAAGACTGAAACGTGTGTTCGGATCGCGATTGGGCATCTATCACTCGCGTTACAGCGACGCAGAACGTGTGGAGATATGGAAGAAGCAGCTGTCTGACAATCCTTACGACATCATTCTGGGCGCACGCAGCGCCGTCTTCCTGCCTTTTACGCGCCTCGGCATGGTGATAGTGGACGAGGAACACGAGACTTCCTTCAAGCAGCAAGACCCGGCTCCACGCTATCATGCACGCTCGGCAGCGATTATGCTTGCCCGAATGTACGAAGGGGCACACGTGCTTTTGGGCACCGCTACGCCCTCAATGGAGAGCTTCTATAACGCCTCAACGGGCAAGTACGGCTACGTGAAGCTGACCACACGATTCCGCGACGTGGCTCTGCCGGAGATACGAGTGGTGGACGTGAAGGACCTTTACAGACGAAAGATGATGAAGGGACCGTTCTCCATGGAACTGCTCAATGCCATACGGGCTGCTCTGAAAGCCAAGAAGCAGGTGATTCTGTTCCAGAACCGGCGTGGATTTGCGCCGATGGTGGAATGTCGTGTATGCGGTTGGGTGCCGAAATGCAAAAACTGTGACGTGTCATTGACTTACCATCGCTCGCAGAACCTGCTGACCTGCCACTACTGCGGTTTCACTTACGCCGTGCCAAAGCAATGCCCCAACTGCGAGAGCACCGAGCTCACGGGGCGCGGATATGGCACGGAGAAGATAGAAGACCGCGTAAGAGAACTCTTCCCCGGAGCAAGAATAGCCCGTATGGACCTCGACACTACGCGTTCCACCGGGGCATATAGCCGCATCATCGGCGACTTCTCGTCCGGTCGGACCGACATTCTTATCGGTACGCAGATGATATCGAAGGGACTTGACTTCGGCAATGTGGCTGTCGTGGGCATCCTCAATGCCGACACAATGCTCAACTATCCCGACTTCCGTGCATACGAGCATGCTTTCATGATGCTCTCGCAAGTGAGCGGAAGAGCAGGACGAAGGGGCGACCGCGGACTGGTGATTCTGCAGACAAAAAGTGCCGACCTGCCCGTCATACGTCAGGTGGTCGACAATGATTTCGCGGGATTCGCACACGATTTGCTTGAGGAAAGACGCATGTTCCATTATCCTCCCTACTGGCGGTTGGTGTATGTGTTCCTCCGCCATCGCGACGAACACACCGTTGAGTCGGCTGCCATCGAGATGGCATCGCGCCTAAGGCAGTCGTTCGCCGACCGCGTGCTCGGACCGGACAAGCCTTCCGTGGCAAGGGTGAAGACGGAGAACATAAGAAAGATAGTACTGAAACTGGAGAACGGCATCGACCTCAATCTCGCAAGACAACTGATGAGGGAGGCACGTGAGGGACTGCTAAGCGACAAGCGCTACGCCGCCATGAACGTATACTTCGATGTTGACCCGCTATAAGAAAAACGGCTGTATATGATTCCGAAAGCGAATCGTATACAGCCGTTTTTGTATATTATATTTTGTATATTATATAATGTGCAGCCAGCGCAGCACGTCGTTCAGGTTTGCCACCAGCATTAAGAACATTAGCAATCCGATGCCGATGTATTCTGCCCAAATCATGAAGTTCTCCGAAGGCTTGCGGCGCGTTATCATCTCGTAGAGGAGGAACAATACGTGTCCGCCGTCGAGAGCCGGGATGGGGAGGATGTTCATGAAGGCGAGGATGATGCTGAGGAAAGCGGTGAGAAGCCAGAAGCGGTGCCAGTTCCATGTGTCGGGGAACATGCTGCCGATGGCTCCGAAACCTCCAAGCGACTTGGCGCCGTCAGCGCTGAAGAGATACTTCATGTCGCCTACATATCCAGAGAGGACGTTACATCCGTACTTGATACCTGCCGGGAAACTCTCGAAGAAGCCATAGCTTACGTGCGTAACCTTATTGTCTGGCATCGTCGGAGTGAAACCGAACTTGAGGTTCTCCTTCTCATTGTCTGAAGTCTTGAGCATGCCCTTGGTCTTTATGGTGCAGAGCTTGCCGCCGGCATTACGCTCAAGAATGAGGCTTACGCTGAGTGCCTTAACGCTGTCAGCGTGTGTCTTGGCACCTTCAAGCATGTCGCTCACGCGTCCTACCTCGAAGTTGAAGTCGTTGAACGAACCGATTGCTTTACCGTTGACAGCTACGATGCGGTCGCCCTTTCTCATTCCCATGTGCTCAGCAAGCATGCCGGGAACTACGCTGTCAACGCGAGCCTCAACAAGAGGAGCCACGAAAGGCGGCACCGACTTGAACATATGCAGCAAATCGAGGTCGCCGGGCATTTCCACAGTCATCTGCTTGCCGCCACGCAGAACGTAAGCCTGACGTGCAGTAGCCAAATCGCGGAACATATCAGCACCGAAACTCTTGAAGTCGCCCTGGTCTGTTCCTACAAGGATGTCGCCATCGCGGAATCCGAGAGCCTTAGCCTCCTGGCTGAACTTCATGCCGAGCTTCATGTCCTTGGTCTTCACATAGTCGTCGCCCCAAGTGAAGAGGCACATGGCGTAAATGAAGAGAGCGAGAAGGAAGTTGACAAGCACGCCACCTATCATAATAAAGAGGCGCTGCCAAGCCGGCTTCGACCGAAACTCCCACGACTCTGCGGGCTTAGCCATCTGTTCCTTGTCGAACGATTCGTCTATCATGCCCGATATCTTGCAGTAGCCGCCGAGGGGCAGCCAGCCAATGCCGTAGTGTGTTTCGCTGTTCTTCGGCTTAAACTCGAAGAGGTGGAACCAGGGGTCGAAGAACAGATAGAACTTCTCCACTCTTACACCGAAGAGCTTGGAGAAGAAGAAGTGTCCGCCCTCATGCAGTAGCACCAACAGCGAGATGGCCATCATAAACTGCAGGACCTTTAACAGAAAAATTTCCATGAAAATTCTTTAGTGTTTATTTGTTTTAATTGTTTTTTATTCTTGCTTATCCCAGCATCTCTGCTGCTATGCGGCGCGCCTCTGCGTCCGTAGCCACATAATCGTCGTATGTGGGCTTTGCTATGAATGTGGCCTTCTGCATTGTAGCCTCGATGATGTCTGCCATCTGGAGGAAACCGCAGCGGTCATGACGGAACGCCTCGTTGACAATCTCGTTGGCGGCGTTCACCACGCACGGCATATTGCCACCCTGACGTATTGCCTCATAAGCCATCGCAAGGCATCTGAACTTCTTCATGTCTGGCTCGAAGAACTCGAGAGGCTGCTTGAAAAGGTTCAGTCGCGGAGCGTTAAGCGAAAGGCGGTCAGGATAAGAGAAAGCGTACTGGATGGGGAGGCGCATGTCGGGAACGCCGAGCTGAGCCTTCACGCCACCGTCAGCGAACTGCACGGCGCTGTGTACGATTGACTGCGGATGGACAAGCACCTGTATCTTGTCAGCCTCCACGCCGAAGAGCCACTTCGCCTCTATCACCTCAAAGCCCTTGTTCATCATCGAAGCCGAGTCGATGGTTATCTTGGCTCCCATGTCCCATGTGGGATGCTTGAGGGCGTCGGCAGCCTTCACGTCAGCCATCTGCTCCAGCGTGAACTTGCGGAAGGGACCTCCCGAAGCCGTGAGCAGGATTTTCTCTATCTCGTTGTTGCCCTCACCCACCAAGCTCTGGAAGATGGCAGAGTGTTCGCTGTCAACGGGAAGGATGTTTACGTTATACTGTGTGGCGAGGCTGCATATCAGTTCGCCAGCCACGACGAGCGTCTCCTTGTTGGCAAGGCAGATGGTCTTGCGGGCACGGATGGCATGGATAGTCGGCGAAAGACCGGCATATCCCACCATCGCCGTGAGCACCATGTCCACGGGTCCGGCCTCAACAATTTCGTCCAAAGCCTGCGCTCCTGCATACACCTTTATGTCGGGCATGTCAGCGAGCAGCGCCTTAAGGTTCTCGTAATAGTCCTTATTGGCTATAACGACAGCAGCAGGTCTGAACTTGCGTGCCTGCTGGGCAAGCATCTCGTAGCGGTTGTTTGCCGTGAGGCAATACACCTCATAAAGGTCGCTATGCTGTTCTATAACATCCAGGGCCTGTGTGCCGATGCTACCGGTGGAGCCAAGGATACATATCTGTTTCTTCATAAATACTCTTTTTATTGTCTTTAAAGGGAAAGCAATCCTTCCGGCAGATTCATCTCGATGATGCGTTCTTCGGTGTTGATGTCGCTTATCAGCTCGTCCGTAGCGGGGATGAGCAGGTCGTCGCCTTCGGGTGTTACCAGCTCGAAGAGCGTGTTGATGGTGGAGTCGTCCACGGAATGTATCTCGCCGACCACCTTTCCTGTTTCCGCGTCGCGCACGCTGAAGCCCACAATCTGCGCCCATGAGAGCTGACCGTCGTCCGCTTCGGCATGCTCACGGGGGAAATAGACTTCAGCTCCTGTGAGCTGACGTGCCTGATCCTGCGTGGTGATGTCGCAGAACTTGACGAGAGCAGTCTCGTCGTTCTTGAATCTGTATTCGTCCATGAAGAACGGTACGAGTATGCCGTCAACGTCAAGGATGAGGTATTCGGCGTCTGTACGGTCGAAGACGTCGTCATCAAAGTGGAACGACACCTCGCCGTCCACACCGTGCGGCTTGCCGATGCGTCCGATGCGATAGACTGTTTCTTTACGTATCATCAGTCTTTCTCCCTTCTTATATGTGCTCCGAGAGCATTGAGACGTGCCTCAATGTCCTCATAGCCACGGTCAATCTGTGCGATATTGTCAATGCGGCTGGTGCCCTTTGCGCCGAGAGCGGCGATGAGCAACGCGATGCCCGCTCTGATGTCGGGGCTGGTCATGCGTCCGGCCCTGAGCTGCTTCTTGTTGTCGTGTCCGACGATTACGCAGCGGTGCGGGTCGCAGAGGATGATCTGCGCTCCCATGTCGATGAGCTTGTCCACGAAGAAGAGGCGGCTCTCAAACATTTTCTGATGTACGAGTACGGAGCCTCTCGCCTGTGTAGCCACTACGATGAGGACAGACAGCAGGTCAGGCGTCAGTCCTGGCCACGGCGCGTCGGCAAGAGTCATGATGGTGCCGTCGATGAACGAGTCAACCACGTAATGCGGCTGCTTCGGGATGACGAGGTCGTCGCCCTCCTGCTTAATCTTGACACCAAGTCGGCGGAAAGCGTCGGGAATGACACCGAGTTCTCTTACGGCGCAGTCCTTGATGCGGACGCCCTCGCCCACCATTGCCGCCATACCGATGAACGATCCCACCTCAATCATGTCGGGCAGGATGCGGTGCTCGGCACCGTGCAGACTCTTTACGCCGACGATGGTGATAAGGTTGGAGGCGATGCCGGAGATGTTCGCACCCATAGAGTTGAGCAAGTGGCACAACTGCTGGATGTAAGGTTCGCAGGCAGCATTATATATTGTGGTGGTGCCCTCGGCGAGGACAGACGCCATGATGATGTTGGCGGTTCCCGTAACCGAAGCCTCATCGAGGAGCATATACGCGCCCTTCAGATGCTTAGCCTCGATGGTGAACACCTTGCGCTCGTCGTCGCTGATGAACTTCGCCCCGAGATTCTTGAATCCGAGGAAGTGGGTGTCCAGTCTGCGGCGACCAATCTTGTCGCCACCCGGCTCTGCCACCGAAGCCTTGCCGAAGCGTCCGAGCAGCGGACCCATAAGGAGCACGCTGCCTCTGAGAGCTGAGCACTTTCTGATGTATTCGTCGCTGGAGAGGAATCCGAGGTCAATCTGGTCCGCCTGGAAGGTGAACACGCCCTTTCTCTCCGACGTAACCTTTACGCCGATGTCCTTGAGGAGTTGTATGAGGTTGTTGACGTCGAGGATGTCCGGCACGTTAGAGATGGTCACCGGCTCGCTCGTAAGCAGCGTAGCCGAAATCACCTCCAGCGCCTCGTTCTTCGCTCCCTGCGGCGTAATGGTTCCCGAGAGCGGATGTCCTCCTTCAATGATAAACGATTCCATAGGCTGATGTTAGTTTTTTCTTCTGCGTTGTTTCTTCTCGTTGTTGCGCGGCTGCGGCATCTCCGTACGGTCAAACTTGAACGTGGAGAGGTCGAGCTCCACGGTGCCGTGTGTGTAGTTGGCAATGTCCGACGCCACCTTCTCGTTGTCGCTCGAGCCGTGTCCCCACTGCATGAGGTCACGCTTCATCTGGTTGGCGGCAAGGCGTATCAGCTCGTTGCGCTCCGCTCCTTCGGGAAGAGTCTTGAGTTTGTCGAATATCTCGAACATCATGTTGCCGTAATGTCTTACGGGGATGCGCTTCATGGGATATGCCATGGGCTTGGGCTTCTCCATCATGTGGTGAGCCTGGCTGATGTCGAAGGGATAGTCGATGTCCAGACGGAATCCGCTCATCAGCGCCAGGTGGTCCCATAGCTTGTGGCGATACTCCTTGGCATCGCCCACACGCGGCTTCATGCGCTCCATGATGGCCACGATGGACTCCGCGCAGCGCTGGCGCTCCTGTCGGTCCTTGAGGTCCATACAGTAGTCAACCATCGATTGCACCTCACGTCCATACTCCGGCAGGACGAGTTGCTCGCGCTGGGTGTTATAGTCCAGTCCTTTTATTTTCATTCTATATGGGTTGTTTTTTATTGCGAAATAATAATTGAACTTTCCAAAGTTCAGAAGTTAATGGTATTAAAGAAGTATGCTTAGAGCAGCTTCTTCGATTCCTTTGCCACGAAGTCCTTCAGATAGAACGGCACGAAGTAAGCCACATCCTCATACTTCTCCTGCGCAATGCGACGCTCCGCGATGGGGAACATCCACTTTGCAAGCGGCTCCACGCCCTTGATAAGGCGGGCGTTGGGATGATTGATGGTCTCCATGCACTTCTCCGCTCCGTTGCCGAAGAAGTAGACGGGTCCGCGGTCGAGGTATTCGCGGTAAGTGTCGGCGTCCACTACGTCTGCCTGCACCTGCCTTACTTCGCGCAGAGAGCGGTCGTAAATGGCGGAATAGACCTCCATGCGGCGGGCGTCAATCATCGGGCAGAGCAGGGCGCCCTCCTCCACCTCCTCGCGCAACAGCACGGGCACAGCCATCAGCTCCAGCGTGGGCACGGAGATGAGCTTGAGGTCCTGACCGAAGCAGATGCCCTTAGCCATCGACACGCCGATGCGCAAGCCGGTGTAAGAACCCGGTCCGCAGCTTACAGCCACAGCGTCAAGCGGAATGGCGTGCGAGTCGGCGAAGGACATTGCCTCGTCAACAAAAACGCCAAGCTTTACGGCATGGTTAGGACCCTCATGACTTTCCTGTGAAAAAATGCAAGCACCGTCCTGACTGACGGATACCGAGCACACATCTGTGCTCGTCTCAATATTTAAAATACACGACATGCTAAAAATTATAATTTTACAATTACAAAAATACAACTTTTCGCTCAAAGTCAACCCATTTGTGCCGTTTAAATTCATGTTCGGGCGTATTTTCCACCTCATAGGGGGATTTTCGGAAAATAATAAGTACATTTGCACTTTGGTAAAACGCCAAACCATATACTTTAACATCAAGCATAAACACTTACATTAAGACAATATGATATTATCAATGACGGGCTACGGCAAATCTGTCGCAACCTACAAAGGAAAGAAAATCAACGTCGAGATAAAGTCGCTTAACAGCAAGGCTCTCGACCTGTCAACACGCATCGCACCGCTCTACCGCGAGAAGGAAATGGAGATACGCCAGACCATCCAGACACGCGTAATCCGTGGAAAGGTGGACTTCGCCATCTGGGTGGAAAAGGATGCGGACGCAGACGCTACGACCGTGAACGCCGCACTCGTCAACAACTACTACACACAGCTTCGTGCCATCTCCGAACAGTACGGCATACCCGAACCGCAGGACTGGTTTCAGACGCTTCTCCGCATGCCGGACGTAACCTCAAAGACTGAGGCTGAGACGCTTACAGACGAGGAATGGGACGTGGTGCGCGGCGCTGTGGACGACGCCATCACACATCTCGTAGACTTCCGTACGCAGGAAGGCGCTGCCCTTGAGAAGAAGTTCGGCGAGAAGGTGGACAACATACAGCACCTGCTGGAGAGCATCGAGCCATACGAGAAGTCGAGAGTGGAGAAAATCCGCGCTCGCATCGTGGAAGGACTGAAGTCAATCCCCGACGTGGAGTACGACAAGAACCGCCTGGAGCAGGAGCTTATCTATTACATCGAGAAGCTGGACATCAGCGAGGAGAAGCAGCGCCTCGCCAACCATCTCCGCTACTTCCGCGAGACAATGGCGGAAGGACACGGACAGGGCAAGAAGCTCGGATTCATCGCGCAGGAGATGGGACGTGAGATAAACACAACCGGATCGAAGAGCAACAACGCCGAGATGCAGAACATCGTGGTGAAGATGAAGGACGAACTGGAGCAGATAAAGGAACAGGTGCTGAACGCGCTGTAAAATTCGTAATTTTTAATTCAAATATGGGTAAACTTATCATTTTCTCCGCTCCAAGCGGCAGCGGCAAGAGCACAATCATAGGCCGTCTGATGCAGCGTCCCGAGCTGCATCTCGCATTCTCAATTTCATGCACGTCGCGTGCGCCCCGTGGCACGGAGCAGAACGGCGTGGAGTATTTCTTCCTCTCTCCCGAGGAGTTTCGCCAGCGCATAGAGAAAGGCGACTTCCTTGAGTATGAGGAGGTTTATCAGGACCGCTTCTACGGCACGCTGAAGGAACAGGTGGAGGTGCAGGCTGCCCGCGGCGAGAACGTCGTATTCGACGTGGACGTAAAGGGCGGACGCAACATCAAGGAATTCTACGGCGACCGTGCGCTCAGCATCTTCGTGCAACCGCCATCTATTGACGAGCTGCGCCGCCGTCTCGTTGGACGCGCCACGGACGCACCCGAGGTGATAGAACAGCGCATCGCCCGCGCTGAGTTCGAGCTGTCGCAGGCTCCTTACTTCGACCGCGTTATCATCAACGACGACCTCGACCGCGCCGTGGAGGACACTTACGCCGCTATCAAGGAGTTTATCGAGAAATAAAAACTCACACGCATGGACAAGATAAAGACCGTCATCTACGGCGGTTCTTTCAATCCCATACACAACGGACACATCGCCATAGCCCGCAAGATGACTGAGCTTGCGGGACTGGACGAGGTGTGGCTGGTGGTGTCGCCGCAGAATCCGCTGAAGGAGCGTGGCGACCTCCTGGACGACCGCCTCCGTCTGGAGATGACCCGCATGGCGCTCGCCCCCTACCCCAAGCTGAAAGCCAGCGACTTCGAGTTCGCCCTGCCGCGTCCTTCATATATGTGGAACACGCTGCAGGCGCTCTCCGCCGCCCACCCCGACCGCGAGTTCACGCTCCTCATAGGAGCCGACAACTGGGAGGTGTTCAGCCGTTGGTATCATCACGAAGACATCATAGCCCACTACCCCATCGCCATCTATCCGCGCACGGGTAGCGACATCGACGTCACCACCCTCCCCCCGACCGTCCGCCTCTTCAACACCGGACTCTATGACATCAGCAGCACGCTCGTCCGCAACACCATAAAAGCAGGTGGCGACATCTCCTCGCTTGTGCCGAAGGAGATAGTAAGGATGGCGGAGGAATGTTATGCAAATATCGTCTAAAGAGTAAAAACATGTTACAAAATAAAAATCGGTTTTAGAGATTTTGCGAGCCGTTTTTCTGCTGTTTTGTTGCGTTTGTGACACCCTGATTTACCAATACAGCCACTTTTACACTCCAATAGTAGCCCTATTAGAGTGCAATAGTGGCGCTTTTATATTACAAAAGTGGCACTATTGGTGTGTAAAAGTGGCACTATTGCAACCCTTTGATATATGTTTAGCTCCGTCATTCATTGCACATTTCTCTTCATAGTAGCGTAATCTACAGAGTGTCAGCATATTGTCGCTGCACGCTCAAAATTCAAGAATTTCGCACCAAAGATTTTGTTGTGCGCCGAACTCATAGTATTGAGCATTAGAAATGCAAATATTGTCTTCAGCGGAACCGCTAAACAGGAATTTATCAGCGAGGTACTGTGTTAGGCAGGGCTAAGTAATTCACTCGCTTTAACATTTATTTTGCACGTCATTCCAGATTCTATTGCTAACTTTACCGTCTGAATAGAAAACAAAATAATATCCGGATGAAGATGACAAAGGAACATAGCGCAACACAATCCTCCCAATCGCCCACCGGCCTCGTCCTTGAAGGAGGCGGCTTGAGAGCGATGTTCACAAGCGGAGTACTGGACGTATTCATGCAGAACGACATCAGATTTGACGCCGCTGTCGGCGTTTCGGCTGGAGTGCTGTTCGGCTGCAACTACAAGTCGAACCAACCTGGCAGAGCCTTAAGATACAACATAAGATTCAAGGACAATCCGGAATATATGAGCTGGAAGTCGCTGTTCAGAACCGGCAACTACGTCAACGAGCGCTTCTCCTACCACCTGCTGCCGCACGTTTACGACCCGATGGACTTCGATGCATACAGAGAAAACCCTATGAGGTTCTACGCCGTGTGTACGGACATAGAAGAAGGATGTCCGGTATATCATGAGATTGACGATGCTGACGGCATCGGACTGAGATGGATGCAGGCTTCGGCTTCCATGCCGGTGTTCGCGAAGCCGGTGGAGATAGACGGTCGGCATTATCTGGACGGAGGAATAACGGACAGCATTCCGTTGAAGTTCATTCAAGGAAAAGGCTACAGAAAGAATGTCGTAATCCTTACTCAGCCGTTAGACTTCAAGAAGAAAAAGGCGCATGTAGGACTCGCCATGAAGATGTTTCTGAAGCAATATCCCAAGGTGGCGCAGCTGATGGCAAGGCGACATATTATGTATAACGACGAACTGGACTACATCCACTCTGAACTTCAGAAAGGCGACACCTTCCTCATCTGTCCCGACGAAAAGCTCAACATCGGCAGGCTCAGCCTCAAGGAGGACAAGATGAAAAGGGTGTACGAAGCAGGAGTGGAAAAAGCCATGTCGCTCCTTCCGCAAATCAAGGAGTTTATAGAATGATTCCCAACGGTCGCTTCAAGCCGTACCACTCAATCTATATAACAAGTAGCGGTAGGCAAACCGCTAAACAGGAATTTATCAGCGAGGTAACTGTGTTAGGCAGGGCTTTGACAAAAACCTTTATCCACATACCTTTTGTTGTCACACCCTTCGGGTTCATGGTATCGTTTGGCGAATGGGATTTACGAGAGCGTTGCTCTCGACACCCATCCTCCAAACGATATCATGAGTGATGCTGGAGCATCACTGTGCCAACAAAAGGAAAAACATAAAAAACACAAGGTTACGAAAGGGTAAAGTCAAAAATAAGAAATTGAGCAAGTATGTACTTTTATGTACGAATTAAGCAGAAAGCAGTTTGTGTTTTTCTTTGTTTTTTCCGATTATGGGCGCGTGCTGTGCACAAATAAAAGGCTTTACATTAGGTTGTCGAGAACTGGTTCTCGTAAGACCTAATGTAAAGCCTTTTATTTAAATCCGATAGGATTTGCGCCCATAAGCGGATTGTGGATAAAGGTTTTTGTCAAAGCACTGCCTACCGCAGCAAACTCACCGCTAAACTGCAATTTACAGCTGCAAAGGCAAACATAGGAGGCTATGGCGTCTCGCCGTAGCCACGCACTCTCCCATAGCAGAAACGCCAATCAGCGCCGTGTCCCGAGGGGACACGTATCCATCAGAAACCCACTGCAAGCTCCGAAGGAGCGCAGCTGTGGGATAAGCATCATCTCACCATCTTTTGGTTCTGCAAAGCGGGACCCGCAGCTCATACTCAATCTGCTTGCATTCGTGGGTGCGTGACTATGGCGAGACGCCATAGCCTCCTATGTTTGTTACGGCAAGCTCATGTATAATCTCACCGCTAAACAGCAATTAATATATCAATAACAGTCAATTCACAGCCAACTGAGGAAACGAAATGCAGCCAACTAAGGAAACGAAATGCGGCCAACTGAGGAAATAACCGAAAAAAGTTGTATCTTTGCAGATAATAACCAAAGGTTTGAAAATATGGAATACAAACATAGAATCGCCGACCAAATGTTAGCTAAAAAACTGGCAAGCAAGGGAGCCATCCTGATAGAAGGTCCGAAATGGTGTGGAAAAACAACTACAGCAGAACAACAGGCCAACAGCATCCTGTATATGGATAATCCAGCCTCATTGGAAACAAACTTACAAATGGCAGAGATAGATGCTTCCGTTTTGCTGGATGGCGAAACACCAAGGCTTATTGATGAATGGCAGTTGGCACCCAAATTATGGGATGCCATCAGATTTGAGGTTGACCATCGTCATGATGTAGGACAGTTTGTCTTGACAGGCTCAGCTGTTCCTGCGGACGAAAAAGATATGCACCATTCTGGAACCGGCCGATTCAGTTGGCTGACTATGCGGCCTATGAGTCTTTACGAGTCAGGAGAATCAAATGGAAAGGTGAGTTTATCACATTTATTTGAAGCACCGGAAAAGATTGTTGCAGTCAATAAACTGAAGATAGAAGACTTGGCATTTCTTATCTGCCGTGGCGGTTGGCCTTTCGCTTGTGGATTACAAGACAAAGCCGCTTTGGAACAAGCCTTTGACTATGTAGATGCTGTCATTAAAAAAGATGTTTCGAGAGTAGATGGAGTGAATCGTAACGCAACAACTACAAGATTGCTTTTACGTTCATACGCCAGAAACCAAGGGTCGCAAGCAACTATAGGAACGATTGTAGCTGACATGATGACTAATGACGAAAATGGAATCAGCGTGAAGACTGCAGGCTGCTATCTGGAAGCCCTGCGTAAGATATTTGTTATAGAGGACTCTGAAGCATGGAATCCAAACCTACGTTCTAAGACAGCAATACGTACAGCGAACACACGTTACTTCATTGATCCATCTATAGGAACAGCGGTTTTGGGACTTGGCCCCAAAGATCTTATCAACGACCTCAATACGATGGGCCTCTTCTTCGAAACGCTTTGTGTTAGGGATTTACGAGTTTTTGCGGATGCATTGGACGGAGAGGTGTATCATTATCGCGACAAAAACGGATTGGAATGCGACGCCGTAGTGCATCTACGCAATGGTAAATATGGCCTTGTTGAAGTAAAGTTAGGTGGCGACAGGCTCATCAACGAGGGTGCGGAAAATCTGATTACTCTTGCCGGCAAAATAAATACAGAAAAAATGAACGCCCCATCCTTCATGATGGTACTTACCGGAACAGGCGATTTCGCTTATCGAAGAAAAGACGGTGTTTTTGTGGTTCCTATAGGATGCTTGAAAGATTAAGAAAAGCTCAACATCGGCAGGCTCAGCCTGAAAGAGGACAAAGTGAGAAGGGTGTACGAAGCGAGAGGGGAAAAAGCAATGTCGCTCCTTCCGCAAATCAGAGAGTTTATAGAATGATTTCCAACGGTGTTGTAGGAGGTACGGGCATTCTTGCCCGCGGCACTGCAGCAAGAGGCTCAGTTAGTTACAAGGCTGCGAGCAAGAACTGAAAGTCAGCGACGAGAAGCGGAAAGCTAATGTCCACAGCTCCTACAATTAGCCTTCTATCCTAAATCGGTTTTAGGGTTTGGGATAAAGAAAGAGGGTGTGCATACCATATTCAGATGCACACCCTCTTTATGTAATGTCTACGTTAATGACGAGCAATGGCTATTTAAACCAGTTTTCTCCCCAACTGAATGTGTGGGTATAGCCTATGTTTAAAAACAAGCTTGATACACCCCACTTTTCAATGTTTGGATCGCTGTATTCATCTGTGTATTCTTTGAGCTGGACCTTAGATGCGATGTTGTATCCAAGCTTAAGCTTGAAATACGAATTGTTGGTGGTACGGAATGACAAGCCTACAGCAGGAGAAACAAATATTGCTGATTTGTCCACTTTTGTATTGTCATATAAGTCTTCATCTTCCTGAATGCTATAGTTGTTAACACCGAGGTCAACAGCGGCAAATGGAGACATTCTGTTGTCGTTCAGACGATATTCTCCGCGAACAAAAAACTTTGTTACGTTCAATATCGGGGCGCTATTTTCTTCTGTATTACCACAGAGCTGTAGGGTTTCATATCCTCCACCTACACCGAAGCTTATGTTAGGATTCCACTTATACATAAGTGCAAAATCTCCCATGAGAGACATAGGATAGTCGAATCCATATTTCATGCCAAGGTTGCCTGAAATCTCCATTCCTCTGTCACGAGTTGGTTCTTTGGGCTTGTTGTCAGGTTGAGTTGACTTGTGGAAATTGAATGCAGTCTTCAGAGTCACAGCTCCGAATGAATCAAAATTGTCCTTAGTCGGTACATAATGTGTATAGCCGATTCCGAGGATGAAATCTACGGATTTAGACAGGGCTATATCTACTGTAGGCATTGCCTGAATCATTATGTAGTTTGGCATTTCTACAGTCTGCGTTTTTCTTCCGACCTTTATCTCTTGGTCTTCTTTCGTATTAATTAAATAGCCTGCACGGAGCAATACACCTGGTGTTAGAGTAGAGGAAGAAAGTGGGAATAACACTTTGAAATCTGTTGTGATAGGAATCAGCACGCTTCCTTCTTCTTCAGTTTGGATAATAGCTCCTGAACTTATACCCCAATAGAAGTTCTTATTGAAACGCTTTCCAAGGCTTATTTCCACTGGGATTTCTCCGCTATTATTGTCACCAGTTAAAAACTCATAACCTGTGTTTATTCCGAAGTCAAGGCCTTTATGCCCCCCCAATCATTCGTCTGTGCGGTAGCCATATTAGCTGTTAGCGCCAGCGCAGTAATAAAAAACAGTTTTTTCATACGTTTTTTTAATTGTTTTGTGAATATTTTTTATATCTGAAAAGTTTTTCAAATGTTTTTGTTTGAAATATATGTTTAAAGTTTGTGGTATATTTTACAAAAGTAAATATAATATTCTGAATATACAAATATAAAGCGGTGTTTTTTATTTGTTGCAACTGATGTTCCTAAAATAATTATATTTATTGAGTCACCTTGAAAAAGTGCCATCTAAACAGATGATATTTAAAAATCCGCAACTCCAACTTAATGGTGTTGCGGATTATTTTGTTTTATTTATTACCAGATGTGGGCACGCTTCTTCTTGTCGAGGAAGAGCTTGTCACCCTTCTTCACGTTGAATGCCTTATACCAAGCATCAATCTGCGGGAGAGCTGCGTTAACGCGAGCCTCAGCAGGTGAGTGGGGGTCAGTCTTGATCTGACGGTCTACGAACTCGGGACGAGCGTTGCCTGCCCATACAGTAGCCCATGAGAGGAAGAAACGCTGCTCAGGTGTGAAACCGTCGATGGTCTTGTTGAGAGCAGGGTTAGCCTTGAGGTCGTTCTGGAGAGCGCGGAAAGCGATGTTCAGACCGCCGTTGTCACCGATGTTCTCACCGAGAGTGAGCTTACCGTTGATCTTCTTGCCGGGGAGAGCCTCAATAGAAGAGAAGAAGTCGACGAGAACCTTTGTGCGAGCCTCGAAGTTCTTCTTGTCAGCAGCTGTCCACCAGTCGTTCTGGTTGCCGTACTTGTCGAACTGTGAACCCTGGTCGTCGAAGCCGTGAGACATCTCATGACCGATTACGCCACCGATGCCACCGTAGTTGACAGCGTCGTCAGCATTGGGATCGAAGAACGGCGGCTGCAGGATGGCTGCCGGGAAGCAGATCTCGTTGGTTGTGGGGTTATAGTAAGCGTTGACAGTCTGCGGAGTCATCTGCCATTCTGCCTTGTCCACCGGCTTGTTCACCTTGCGGTTGATATAGTCGTGTGAGAGGAACTCAGCCACGTTGCACATGTTCTCGAAGAGAGAGAGCTTCTCGTCAATCTGCAGACCGCTGAAGTCGCGCCATGTGTCAGGATAGCCCACCTTTACGATGAAGTTAGAGAGCTTGTCCTTTGCCTGCTCCTTTGTTGCGGGAGACATCCATGTGGCCTCGTCGATGCGCTGTGCAAGAGCTGTCTGAAGGTTCTTGACAAGGCGAAGCATGTGCTGCTTGGACGACTCGGGGAAGTACTTCTCTACGTAGAGCTTGCCGATAGGTTCGCCGAGCACGCCGCTCACAAGAGCTGTGGCACGCTTCCAGCGGGGACGGTCCTGCTGTGCACCAGAGAGAACGCTGCCGAACTCGAACTCTGCAGCGCGGAACTTGTCGTCGAGCTGACCGGCAGCGCTGCTTACGGCGTGAGCCTCAGCGTATGCCTTGAGGTCGTCGAGCGACTCCTCTGCGAGAATCTTCTCCACCTCGCGGATAGGCTCAGGCTGGCCTACGTCGATGTGTGAGAACGGAGGGAAGCCCTGTGCGAGGAAGAGGTTGCCCCAGTCGATGCCGGGATAATCATTTACAAGCTGGTTGTATGTGATTTTATGATAGTTGGCCTGTACGTCACGGAGCTGCACCTGAGAGTAGCTTGCCTTGGCAATGCGTGTCTCGATGCGCATTGTTGCCTCTGCCTTCTTCTGTGCTGTAGCAGCGTCGTTGCCTGCGAGTGTGAGGATGGTGGTGAGGAACTTCACGTAAGCGTCACGCACACCCTTCACCTGAGCGTCGTCAGAGAGATAGTAGTCGCGCTCGCCAAGACCAAGACCGCCCTGACCAATTCCTACGAGGTTGTTGGCAGCGTCCTTCTGGTCTGCACCTACGCCCATGCCGAACATCATGCAAGAGATGCCGCGTGCGTCGAGCTGTGAGGTTACGAGCTGATAGTCGCGACGGTTCTTGATGTCAGCAATCTTCTTGAGGACGGGCTGTATAGGAGCAGCTCCCTCACGGTTGCGGCGTACGCTGTCCATAGCGAGATTGTAGAGCGAACCGATCTTCTGACCCAGTGTGCCCTGTGCCTGAGGCTTGGACGAATACTCCTGAATGAGTGCGAGGATGCGCTTCTGGTTCATCTCATCGAGGTCGGTGAAAGAACCGTTGCGTGCATGCTCTGCATCAAGCGGATGGGCCTTGCGCCAGCCACCGATGGCATACTCGTAGAAGTCGTTACCCGGCTTAACGGATAAATTCATGTTGGCACGGTCGATGCCCGCTGTGCCTTGTGCGCTTGCTGACATAGTTGCTGTCAGAGATAGCGCGAAAATAAGAGCTTTTACGTTCATATGATTACATTAATAAGTTCTGATTCCTTACAAGTTGATAGATTATAGGTCATTTGACTGCAAATATACTTATTTTACTATACACAATGGCACTTTATTTACAAATGTTAACCTTTAAAGCGTCCGATTTAATAATACGTAAAAATATGGCACCTTGTTTGCACAATACTACCATATATGATAATTTTGTATTGGTAAAAATTAAAACAACAAGACAACTATGAAACAAGAAAACTGGTATGACGTCGACACCGCCCGTGGTGGCGACTTCTCGCTCTCCAATGCCTTCCCCATTCTGATGCGTAAGGTGTTCGTATGGATGACATTGGCTCTCGCCATAACTGGCATTACTGCCTACGGCGTGGCTTCTTCGCCAGCTCTGGTGGGAATGATATTCTCCAGCAAAGTGATGTTCTGGGGACTCATCATCGCTGAATTCGGACTCGTAATGGCTATCAGCGGAGCCATCAACCGTCTCTCGCTTGCCACAGCCACCCTACTATTCATTCTATATTCGGTAGTGAACGGTGCAACTTTGTCAGTGATATTCCTCGCTTACTCCACCACGGTTATCGCCAAGACGTTCTTTATTACGGCTGGCACGTTCGGTGCGATGGCTCTCGTAGGATATACCACAAAGACAGACCTGACCTCTATGGGCAAGCTGCTGTTCATGGCGCTCATCGGCATTATCATCGCCTCGGTGGTGAACATCTTCGTAGGAAGCTCTGGTCTTGACCTCATCATCAGCTACGTAGGCGTGCTGGTCTTCGTAGGTCTGACCGCTTACGACACGCAGAAGATAAAGGAGATGTGCCGTATGGCACCGGATGCTGGCGAAAGCATGCAGAAGCTTGCGCTCCTCGGTTCGCTCTCGCTCTATCTCGACTTCGTTAACCTCTTCCTCTATCTGCTCCGCATCTTCGGAAACAATAAGGACTAAAAAGTTGAGAGTTGAGAATTTAGAGTTGAGAGTTATGATTACCTTTGATGGTATATTAAAATTAATCAAGGGATAAAGCTAAAAAACATATCATAACTCTCAACTCTAAATTCTCAACTCTCAACTGTATCAACTCTCAACTGTATCAACTCTCAACTTTTAACTGCCCCACATACTCATACAGCTTTTTATAGAACGGATGCGAGGTCATTGTCTCGGACGAGCCTAAGATGATGAGCTTCATGCGGGCTCGTGTTATTGCCACGTTCATACGTCTTAGGTCGCGGAGGAATCCGATGTCGCCACCGTCATTGCTGCGGACCAGCGAGATGAGGATGATGTCGCGCTCCTGACCTTGGAAGCCGTCCACGGTGTTAACGGTAAGCAGATGGCGGTAAGGACGGAAGAACTCGCGCTTGCGGAGTTCCTTACGCAACAGCTGCACCTGCGCACGATAAGGCGAAATGATTCCCACGTCTATCGATTCTTCCAGTATACGCTGCTTGCCGATTTTCTCAAGATACTGCTGCAAGGTCTGTAGTGTCAGTTCTGCTTCGGCGCGGTTGATGCGTCCGAAATTCTCACCCACAAACTCTTCCTTGCCGTCGCATTCGGCGGTGTCAATCCACATCATCGGTGTGTCATAGTCGAGGATGCCACGGTGACTGACCGTAGGCGCCGACTCCACCATGCCATGATAAAACCACTCGCTCGAGAACTTCATTATCTGCTCGTTCATGCGATACTGCATCTTCAGCAGCGTTACTGTCTCAGGCTTGTTCTCCACAATGCGCTCCATGAGCGTCTTGCCCAATCCTCCCTTCAAAGCCATAATGCTTTTCACGGTTGGCGGCAACTGGCAATGGTCGCCGGCAAGTATCACGCGTCCTGCCTTGCGGATGGCTATCCAGCACGCCGCCTCAAGTGCCTGTGCTGCCTCGTCAATGAAGAGTGTGGAGTATTTCTCGCCTTCGAGCACACGGTTGGCAGCTCCAGTAAGCGTGGAGGCGATGACACGTGCCTCACCGAAAAGGGACGAACGGATGCGCAGTTCCAGCTCCGTAGCCCTACTCTTGAGTCGGTCCATCTTCTGATGCCATGAGTCGGCATGCTTGCGTTGCTGACGTAGCTCGCGGATTGCCTTGCGGATGCTCCACAGCTGGGGATAGTCGGGATGGGCCTCAAAACGCCGTTCGTATGTGAAGGAGAGCATCTTGTCGTTCACACGGGTGGGATTGCCGATGCGGAGGACATTTATGCCACGGTCGACAAGCTTCTCCGATATCCAGTCCACAGCCATATTGCTCTGTGCACATACCAGCACCTGACTCTCACGTCGCAGGGTCTCGAAGATGGCTTCGACGAGCGTAGTGGTCTTACCGGTTCCCGGAGGACCGTGCACCACGGCTACGTCCTTTGCCCACAGCACCTCATTGACGGCTTTCTCCTGAGAGGCGTTAAGCCAAGGAAAGCGCATGGCGTCGAAGGTGTAGCGGGAGGCTGGTGCCTTGGTATAGAAGATGTCACGAAGGTCGGCAAGTCTGCCGCTGCGTGCTCGGATAACACGGTCGAGGGCTTCGAACATAAGACGATAGCTGGTCTCGTCGAAGAAGAGCTGTACGCCAAGCGCATCCTGACGTTGCAGGTCCACAATGCGTCCGCTGTCGGGCAGCGCCACCACCATACGGTCCTGCTCGGCATAGCTGACGGTAGCGGTGAAGGAGAGATACTGTAGCTTGCTGCCTCCCTTCGTAGCCTTCGCCCCTGCCGTAGACGTATCGTTCTTAATGGTGAAGAAGCACACGGGGCGTCCAGCCTCGAAATTGTGCTCTATGTCCGAACCGGGTTGGCGCATCACCTCCACCACCATCTGGTTGAGCGAATTATAATAGCTTCTGCCTATGCTTACCGGAAACCAAGCGTCGCCTCGGCGCACTTTGCGCTCCACGCCCATAGTCTCCGTCTGCTTGCGAAATTCCTCCTTCTCATGATTGTATTCAATCTCGAGGAGCATGCGCTGGCGCTGAAGTAAGAGTGTCGGATTATCCATTGTATTATCTTTTATTTATTGAGCCTACATATAAGAGGCTCAGTAATTTTACCTTAAGAAAAAGGTGTATCGGAACACGCAAGCCATCAGTAGTTGACTTCCGTTTCCGACACACCTATGTTGTTGTCATTCCTTAGAACCTTGTCGCCGATGCGATGGTCTTTAGGATTTTATTATACGCATTAGTAAGCTATACGCTTCACGAAGTTCTGCTTGCCGTTTGTGAGGCGAACGATGTAGATGCCGTGGGCGAGCGACTCGTTAGCGAGGCGCATGCCGTTAACGGAGTAAACCTGAATGGTTCCGGCAAAGCCGTCGGCAACCACCTTACCGTTACGGATCTCCACGTCGGGAGCAGGCGAATCAGCCTTCAGGTCTCGGATGGCGCTCAGCGAACCGGTCTTAACGTAAGCCACCTCAGCAGCATTGTCGATACGTCCCGTTGATGTGTCGAGGAGGAGCACCACTACACGGAGATAGTCCTTGCTCTGCACATTTGTCGGAATGTCCAGCTTTGTAGCGTACGTAACGGTATGGAACTCATCCACATTGGCAGGAATACTATTCTCAATGCCATTCAGCACACCGAAGCCGGCACGTGCGACATGGTCGAGATTGATGGCTGCATGAGAAGGAAGCTTCTCGAAACCACCCATCTGTGCAGACGAGCCATAGTAGTTGTTTGCCTGAGTATAGCCCTTGACGCTGTCCTCAAGGATGGCAAAGGCGAAACGGAACTGAGAATTGCTGTAGCTTGAGAGGAACTGTGCCGTGGCACGTACGTCAATCTGCGATCCGTCACCGTCCTCAGGAAATACTGCCTCAAGGTCAACACCTGCCGAGCAACCTGCACCGAGCTGTGCCGAAACGTATGGAGGAGCCTTTGTAGGGCCGGGATCGCACTGGTAGCGACGGTCGATTATGCACTTCGGGAAACCTCCACTGATGTTATAATTGTATGTGGATGCCTGCAGTTCGCTTGGCGTGCCGCTGTAGCAATGCTTCGCAATGGCGATAAACTTGTCGCCGAAACGCTCATGACATGTACGGATGCCTACGATGCCACGCGGACAATAACCACACTTGATGCCGGTGAACTCCTCCATTACCACACGCTTTACAGCTTCGGTATTTGGGAATAGCACGTATGCAGACTGGCTGTTGTTGCCAGCAAAAGCGTCAGCCTCGCCGTTTACAGACACAAGACGCATCGTGTAAGACACCGGCTCTGTGCCGAAAATGGCGTCATGGTCGACTGTTATCTCCGCCTCGCTGCGCTCACCGATGGTCTGTTCGATGTCAGCGAACTTCTCTTCCTCGCCGTTAACGCTGTAGGCAACGCGCACCTTCGTTATCTTCTCTGCCGAGAGATTCAGAATGCGACCGGTCATCTGGAAGGAATTGCCTGAACGTACTGCCACGTTATTCACGCCAGTAAGGGCTGCGTCCATAGGAAGAACGTCGCCTTCCACACGTATGGCGATGGCAAGAGCCTTATCAGGACTTACGGCATTGGTGGCATTGTTCACCCAACCAGATCCTAAGTCTGTCCAGTTGCCGTTGGTGTCATAGCTGTCGCCTACCGACATGGCAGCTGTCTCACCCTTAAACTCATATCCCACATAGAACGCCTCACCGGTTATCTCGTAGGGGCTGTCAAACTTAACGGTGTTGTTGCCGCTGCTGGCAAATTCGGCAGCCTTGGTAAGCAGGGGAGCCTCGTCAAGACTGCGTGTCAGGAACACGCTAAGCTCGTCAGTGTTGGCGGAAAGACCGACACGTACACCCGTTACCTTCTTGCCGACATAGCACTTGGCAAATTCGGCTGGCACATAGATGGCACCCTTACCGGCTACCGCAGTGCCATATCCGTTCAACGTACCTCCGTAATATCTAAGGTATGTGAACTTGGCCTCGGCTGCTGATACAAACAGCAGCACGAGCACCAGTAATGATAATATTCTCTTCATTCTTTCTATTTATGTTTATTCTTTGTCGTTATCTTAACGACCTTTCTCATTATATAGAAAGACCTTAGAGAGCGATGCGCTTCACGAAGGTCTGCTTGCCGTTTGAAGCCTTCACGATGTAGATGCCGCGACCCAAGTTCTGATTAGCAACCTGCTTGCCGTCTACAGTATAGACACGGATGTCGCCATCGAAGCCTGTGCAAACCACCTTGCCGCCAGTAACGCCAATCTCAGGAACGAGCGAGTCGTCGATGTCAGCAATGGCTGTCTCAACGGAAGCCTCACCGACACGTGCCTGGGCTGCGTTCTCAATCAGACCGGTGCGGTTGTTGAAGAGCATTGCAATGACGTTGAGGTTCTTCACGTCGCGTACAGAAGCAGGAATGGTGAGAGTCTTTGTGAATGTCACAGGCTCTTCAGCCTTCACTGTTGTGGGAATACTGTTCTCCAAGCCACGGAAGCCGAAGATCTCACGTGCCACGTGCTGCATGTCTACAGCAACTGCACTACCCTCTGTAGAGAAGGGACCAACCTCGTCATAAGGCATACCTTTACAGCCGTTCGACTGATAGTAACCGCTTACATTGTCCTCTGTGAGAACGAAAGAGATGCTATAGTCCGCATTGTTGATGTCTGATACGAAGGTTGTAGTGGCTGTAGCGTTGATGGTGTTACTGTTCACCAGCTCAGACTTCACGTTCACCTCGCCAAGACGAAGGTCACCGCATGTAGCCTGATAAGCTGCCTCAAGGACAGCAGGAATCGGCGATACGTTCATACGCGGGTTGCGGTTAACGTAAGCTGAAGGATAACTTGAGAATGTCAACGCATTGTAAGAAGAGCACTCAAGACCATAACGTCCGTAAGTGTCCTCATTTTTGTGTACGGCGATACCGACGAAGTTGTCAGGATATTTCTCCATCATCTTCTCGAAGCCCCAGATGCCGCGCGGACAGTACTGACACCATGTGCCTGTACCCTTCTCCACAACCATGCGATAGAACGGGAAGCGTCCTACGATACCGATAGTTCCTGAAGCAGTGTTGTTAGCCTCATACGGATCTTCTACGCCGTCAACAGTGAGAAGGCGGCATACAACGGTGTGGTTGCCACTCTCTGAGAGTCCCGGATGCTCAATCTCGAAGCTCTTCGATACACCAGTACCGATCTGCTTGTTTACTTCTGCGATTGTCTCCTCGCCACCGTCGATGCTATAGGCGATGCGGAACACACGACCCAATTTCGGCGAACGGCTCATAAGCGTACCGCTGATAGTGAAAGGAGTGTCCTTCTTCTGCGCCAGGCTGTTCACGTCCAACAAAGCGAAGTCCTTGGGAAGATTGTCACCCTTGATACGTGCGAAGATGCAAAGAGCAGACGACTTATAGGCAGGGTCTGCTGAATAGTTCTTCCATCCGTCTCCAAGGTCTGCCCAGCAGCCGTTCTCGTCATAGAGATCTGAAATGCCGATAGGCGAGTCTGCTGTAGCGCTTGTGCAGCTATATCCCACATAGAAACCCTTTTCTGTGATGGTGTACGAACCAGTGGTGAAGGAGATATTCTTCATACCTCTAACGCAGTCCGTCGTGCTCTCTTCGATAATGGGCGAACCATTGAGGTCTTCGGTTACGAAAATCTTCACGTTGGTGGCATTATTGCCGAAACCTACACGCACACCAGTAACCTTTGCTCCCTCATAGATTTTAGCAATCTCGGCAGGAATATAGATAGCACCCTTTGCAGTGGTTGCTTCACCAAAGACATTGGTAACAGAGGATGCGTTACAGTAGCCCCATGATATAGTGTTTGTCTGGGCCTTTGCTGTCAGAACGGCACACAGCAGAACTGACAGGAGTAAATGGATTTTCTTCATATGTTAATGGTTCTTTGATTTTTCTATTAGTTTACAATAAATATATGTGATTACATCACCACGATTTTCTTGACGAATGTCTTCTCTGCGCCGGTGCCACGTACCACGTAAACGCCATGCGAGAGATTCTCGTTGGCAATCTGCTTGCCATCGATGGTGTAAACGCTGAGCTTACCGTCAAAGCCTTCTGCTACGACAGCGCCTCCTACTACGGCGATATCAGGTGTCTGTGTTGCGTTAACGTCGGCAATAGCTGTCTCGCCCTGCTCCGTCACCTTCACCTGAACGGCATTCTCGATGCTGCCCTTCTTCTTGTTGATGATGAATGCCACAACCTTGATGTTGTCACGGTTGATTACTGTAGAAGGAAGGTCAAGCACTGTAGAGTAGTTGATCGGGTTATACTCGTTCACGCTCTGCGGAATACTGTTCTCGATGCCTTCCTTAACGCCATAGCCAGAACGTGCCACATGGTTGAGAGTGACACTGGCAGAGCTTCCCTTACTCTCAAAGCCACCCATCTCTCCGTTCTTGTTTCCTGCGTAAGCATTGTTCTGCTTGTAACCAGTGATGCCATCCTCTACAACTGCGAAAGCAAAACGGTAGTTGGCTTCATTGTCAGCAGCCGTAAACTGTGCTGTGGCGCTGACATTCACGCGGTTCGGATTCTCGGGTACGAAGGTCGCTACAGCATCAAGAGCTACAGAGGTGCCAAGCTCAAGGGCAGCACGCACATTAGCCAATGAATTAGCAGGAACGGGGTCGAATGTAAAGATGCGGTCAACTGTACAATAAGGCCATGTACCGGTAAGATCATAATCGTATGTCGGCGACTTTAATGCCTCAGGAGTCTCCTGATAATAATTATGCTTGGCTATGGCAATGAAGTTATCTGGATACTGCTCTACACACTGGTCGATGGAAACGATACCACGCGGACACCAGCCACAATTAATACCCGTGAATTCCTCCATAAGGACACGCTTCACAGCAGAAATGTTTGTAGAGAGTAATGCAAGAGTAGCCGAGTTGTTGCCATCATAAGCATCAGCCTCACCGTCTACAGTTACAAGGCGCAACTTTACAGAATGCTTGCCCTTGCCGGAAACACCATTATGAAGAATCTCAAAGCTTCCTTCACTGCGCTCATTGATGGTTGACTCAAAATCAGCAAACTCCTCTGCACCGCCATCAATTGAATAGCCGATGCGATAAGCGTAAACCTTTGAAGCACTCTGATTGAGCAGACGACCGGTAATCTTGAAAGGAGTATCCTCCTTTACTGCGATATCCTTAACGTCTACAAGGCTGAGGTCAACGGGAAGAGTGGAACCCTCAATACGGGCATAAATGTTTAGTGCTTTTGATGACACGCCATTGTTCACCCAGCCATCACCGAAGTTTGTCCAGTTGCCATTGCCTGAAACGTTTGTCAGGCTGGAGCAACCCAAAGCGTTCTCCATACCCTTATATTCATATCCGATATAAAAGCCCTCACCTGTAATAGTGTAAGGCGTATCGAATTTCACTGCACTGTTAAGTCCAGCAACAGCGATATCAGCCTCCTTAGTAGCAATGGGAGCACCATTCAAGTCAGTAGAGATAAAGACAGACATAGACTGTACATTGGCAGCAAGGCCAACACGCACACCAGTAACTGTCTTGCCGACATAGCACTGCGCCAACTCGGCAGGGATGTAGATAGCAGCCTTGCCTGCTGTGGCAGCACCATTCTGCGACGAAATGGTCTTGTCGCCATAACCCCAATAAGTAAACTTAGCCTGAGCCGCACTGACACAGAGCAGCAAAAGCATAATAAGGGAGTAGAATTTCTTCATATTCAATAAGATGTATTAATAGTAAATTTCAGTGTTTTGTCTAAACGTTAATAAGATATGTAGTATGCATCGGCAAATTTACAACTTATTTTTTGAAATATAACCAACTGATAGACAAAAAGAGAGGAGGCTATAATAAAAAAAATAAAAACCCAAGGAAAATACAAATCTTGTACTTCATGTCTTTCTGACAAAAATATCATGTCTACACGTCTGGACACAAAAAAAGGTCTCCAAAGTCGATTGACTCTGAAGACCTCAAGTAAAAGAAGGCAGCCACCTACTCTCCCGCATTGCA